>WNFR01000005.1_pt1 | contig 238523 bp, 222 predicted proteins | sample 5400221 | NCBI WGS metagenome assembly WNFR01 (sample SAMN13153357, study PRJNA577476) | soil metagenome | isolation source: 40 cm soil under Madrone tree | place: USA:California | collected 2016-06-14
TACTTTGATCGCTGCGGACTGCTGTCGCTGCAAGATCAACGGCGAAAGCTCCAGATTACTTTATGAACCGCCGTATACGGAACCGTACGTACGGTGGTGTGGGAGGACGGGAGCCGCGAGGCTCCCTCCTACCCGATATACGACTCAGCGCTGAAGCTCGATCAGAACCCGTTCGCGTTCGATGCGGTATTGCTGGTTGAGCTGGAGGGATTCGCACGATTCTGGTCGATCAGTTTGTCCATCCCGTCTGTGGAGCCGTTGTGCCGGAACTTGTAGAGTTCCGTGAATGCCTGCTGGATCCTTGGGCGAATATCCCACTCCTTCTTATCAACCGTCAGCCCCAGGAAGCGCGCCCAACAGGTGATGACTGCATCGGCCTGAGCGTTTACGTCGGCGAGCGCAGCTTTCGATTCGTCAAGCGCTGCTTTTACTTCGGGCTTCGGCTCGGTCGCATTGCGATCAGCATCCGGTATGGCTTCGACTTTCTTTTGAGCAGCTTCGTACTTTGTCGCTGCGGCAGCATACTTATCATTGTGTATGCGCCCGCAATGGAAAGAGTAGGCTGGATTCGCCGGTTCCAGCGTTCCGGCCTTCTCGTATTCAGCTAGCGCCTTGTCCAGGTTCTTCTCATGATCGTAAATCACGGCAAGGGTCTGGTGCATATAAGCGAGCGTGACGTTCTTGTTGAACATCTTCGGGTCCGCGCCCGAAGGAGTCTTCCCTGCGTCTATAAGGCGAATCGCGCGCTGGGCGAAATCGGTCGCCTCAGCGGCGTGCGCGAAGTTAGGAGGAGTCGTAAACAGTTCGTTCGAACGTATCTGTACTACCAGCGCCGAAAGGTAGTCTAGATTATCCGGATCAGCAGCCAATACCTCTTTCCCGATTCGAATGACCTCCGCCACATTCTTCTCGTCCGCCGCCTTCTTGAAAAAGTATCCCCGCATCTGCGGAATCCACTTGTCCTTGAGATAGCTTACGTATCCGCCGCTTGGAAACTTCTCCAAATAGGCTTTCGCCAATTCCATCGCCTTCGGGTAGTCCTTGGCGGCGTTGGCGTCATACCAAAGCTTATAAGCCGCTGCTTCAGCCTCCTTCTGATCCTGCGCGGCGGGTTCGTTCGCGGTCGTCTTTGCTGAGGCGAGGGGCATAAACAGCGCCAGCGAAAACGTGAGCGCTGCCATCACGGTTAGTAATCTTTTCATCAGACAATACTCCTCCTGCCACTGTCTTGATTCGAGCGCACTCGAAATGAATTTCTTCGCCAATACCGTCGTGTTTGTACTGAATTTCGTGCAACTCTGGGATGCGTGCGAAGCAGTCGGAGTTGCTGACCACGACTCACGGGAAAAGCGCAGCCAGCATACTCGCACGCACTAATATTTATTGTCAAGCAACCCGAAAACAAACACCTGATCATAGGCGGCAATGTCCAGTACGAGCGATCGCGAGCGAGAGGATTCGTGCCGATTCGAGGCGCGCACCGAGCTGCCGCAAGCCGATTATCGCTTGCGGACTTTCTCTACAACTGTCGCGATTGGCATCTGTAGAAGACCTCGCGTGCGTCAAGAGCCGCAGGCTAAGTCGCAGCATTAGGGAAGTTTCATAATGGCGGCAGCTCTCTCTTCACGGAATGCACCTTGCTCTTATCGCGTGTGCAGCACCCCGCCGCGCCCGCTGCCATTTTTGGAAGCGCGCGCGTTGGCTGTTATCGGAGTTGATAAAATGGCAACCAGGAACAAAGACTTAGCAATACTAATAATCGACGATGAGGAGCCGATTCGCAGGCTCCTGGTAGCGTATCTCTCGGACAGTTATAGATGTGTCGCCGCGGCTAGCGCTCACGAAGCAATGACGCTGCTATCGGGGAGTTCGTTCAACCTGGTTCTAAGCGACATAAACATGCCAGGCACCTCCGGGACCGAGCTATGTCAGTACATCAATAAAGCCTATCCCGACACGGTTGTGATAATGGTGTCCGGGATGACGGACATCTCCTACGCAATCGAAGCCATGCGACGAGGCGCATTCGACTACATAACGAAGCCTTTCGATCTGGGGCAGGTTCAGGTGTCTATCGATCGCGCTCTCCGTTACCAGGCGCTGGTCGCTTCGAAACGTTTTTACGAGCAGTCGCTTGAAGAAACGGTCAGGCTGAGGACCGCGGAGCTGCGCTCGCTGAACGAAGATCTGAACAAGATGCTGGAAGCTTTATATCAAAACTATCGCGCGACTTTGCGTGCGCTTGCCGGAGCGCTGGAAGCGCGCGACGTTGAAACTGCCGGTCATTCGGACCGAGTCGTCGCTTATTCTCTCAGGCTCGGTCGAGAGCTTGGGCTTTCACACAAGGACTTGATCGCGCTCGAACAGGGCGCGCTGCTTCACGACATCGGCAAGATAGGGGTGCCTGACTCGATACTTCTCAAGTCCGGGGCGCTGACGGGACCGGAGTGGGAAGAGATGCGCGAGCACATAAATCACGGGCTGCGCATCATTGAGGGCATAGACTTTCTGAGGGGCGCCGCTCCGGTGGTTGGCGAGCATCATGAAAAATACGACGGCACCGGGTATCCGTTGGGATTGTGCGGAGAAGGAATTCACATCCACGCGAGGATCTTTGCCGTAGCCGACGCATTCGACGCAATAACGAGCGACAGACCTTACAGAAACGCGTCTTCCTACGCGGAAGCGCGGAGAGAAATCATTTCCAGTTCGGGTATCCACTTCGACCCCGTGGTCGTCGATACGTTCCTGGCTGTTCCCGAAAGCGAGTGGAGCGGTATACGTAAGATTGCCGAAACAGAAGACTACATTGAACACATAATCGACAAGCACGAGATTCGCTCGTTCGTCATATCACTCAAACGAAACTCGGGGTTCACCGGTCCGTTGACTGTGAGTTCGCAGATCGCTTAGAGAGGTTCGGTCAGATCGATTCGAGAGACACAGCACCTACTGTGATCCACAACACCGGCGTCGCCTTACGGCGACGCCGCTTTCCAATCCATTGCCTCACGCCAAAATCCAGATGAAACGTTATTACTTTACGTCTATTTCTATCGTTTGCTAAACTGTCACCAGCTTTTTTGGGCCTTTCGCGCTGGAGAAGTATCCGGAGATTCAGATACTGACGTTAGGAGTTTTCTATGAAGTTGACAGCACCCTCTCGCATAGTTTCGCGCAGGTTTCCTCTGACAGTTGCCATGTTAATAGGCTTGTTTCTGATCAGCATAGTCTGCCCGACTAGCGCGCAGCAGATCAACAATACGGACCGCGATCGGGGACACGTAATTCTCAAGACTCTCAAGAACGAGATCAAGAAGAACTATTTTGACCCGGGCTTTCACGGTCTGGATCTGGATGCACTATTCAAGACGGCGGACGAAAAGGTAGACCGCGCAGTATCGGTAAGCCAGATCTTCGGGATCGTGGCGCAGACGTTAATCGAGTTTAACGACTCGCACCTCTTCTTCATTCCACCCTCCCGCGCAGCTCGCTCCGATTACGGCTGGCAATGGCAAGCTATCGGAGATCAATGCTTTGTTGTAGCGGTCAAGCCAGGCAGTGACGCCGAGCAAAAAGAATTGCTACCAGGCGATCTGGTTATCTCCATAGACAACTATCACCCTGCTCGCGACAACATCTGGAAGCTGGATTATCTCTACCATGCCCTCCGGCCTCAGCCTGGAATGCGCGTGGTAGTCCAACACCCCGGCGGTAAGCAGCAGCAGATTGATGTGATGGCGAAAGTTACCGAGCTCAAACGCAGGCTTGATCCGCTCCACGATGCAGCCGATTACTGGAACCTTATCCGTGAATCAGAGAATCTAAACCGCCTGTATCGGGACCGCTACTATGAAATGGGTGATGATCTGATTATCTGGAAGATGCCGCACTTTGAGTCCGATGAGCAGGGCGTCGACGACATGATGCCAAAAGTGCGAAAGCATAAGGCGCTCATTCTGGATCTGCGCGGCAATTCCGGCGGCGCTGAAGAGACGTTAAAGCGGATGATCGGCTATTTCATTGATCACGATGTCAAGGTGGGCGATCTCAAGCGGCGTAAAGAGACAAAGCCTCTGGAAGCCAAGTCTCAAAGCGGTGTATTTACCGGCAAGCTGATTGTGCTAATCGACAGCAAGTCGGCATCGTCGAGCGAGATCTTCGCCCGGGTTATGCAAATCGAAAAGCGCGGGACTGTCATTGGTGATCGCTCGGAGGGTGCGGTCATGAGAGCGATGGGCTATAGCTACCAGCTAGGCGCGGATGTGATCGTCCCTTATGCCGCCAGCATAACCGACGCGGATGTGATAATGACTGACGGCAAGAGCCTCGAGAAAAACGGTGTGACGCCCGATGAACTGCTGCTTCCGACTGCAGCGGACCTCGCGGCCAGGCGTGATCCGGTGCTTGTCCGCGCAGCCGCTCTGGCTGGTGTGAAGCTCGATCCCGAAAAGGCCGGCTCCATGTTCCCGGTCGAGTGGCGGAAGTAGACAGCCGGCAACAAGAGAACTATAGCGGGCGCAGAGGGAAACTTTCTGCGCCCGCTCTTTTTACTGTTCACTGCGGAAGAGCAACTCGCTGGCCCGGGTTCAAAAACGAAAGCCCGCTGTCGCGAATCTGCTTGTTCAGGTTTGGTATTGCCTCATCGATCAGTTTGTTCAACTGTTCGATCATGCCTTTCAATTCAGTTGAAAGCTCGTTGAGTCTTGCCATTTGATCAGGCGTCGGCGCGGCAGTGTAGCTGTCGAGTCCGTTCGAGAGCTGTCCAATTCTCCCGAGCACCGGGCGCGGCGCATCCGGTAGCGGAGGGCCCGCGCTCCCCGATTGATCGAATACCGGCACAAGCCTCTTTTGAATGTCGTCCACTTGATCCGATACTGACTTCACGGCGTCGTTCACTTCACGTGGCACGTTGGGCGTTCGTCTCAACGACTCTTGAAGCGACGTCATCTGTGTCTTCAAGTTCTGCATCGAGCGCTGGGCAGCGCCGGCCGACCTCTGAAGCTCGTATGCCTTCATTAGCGCATCGCTCCATTTCGCGCGATCGGCTTCCGACATCTGTATGCGCGGATCTTCCTGAACGCGCACAGTGGTCGTAACATCTTTTCCGGCGACCGAGATTTTGACGCTGTATTCACCTGGGGGAACGCGAGGTCCGCGACCGCCACCGAACTGGCCCCCGCCGCCAAACTGCGCGGCGGCCGGTTGTGCGCCTGGTTGTGCGCTTGTTTGTTCCTGGCCCGCTGCGCCGGCCGCTCCTGGTTCGGCCGCAGGTTGCCCGGGTTGCGATTGCTGACCTGCACCGGCTCCTCCTCCACGGCCGCCACCACCGCCACCACCGCGTCCTGCACCGGCGCCACCGCCTCCTGCACGTGCGCCGCCGCCACCCGGCCCGGCCTGGTTGGGTCCAGCCAGCCTGAGGTCCCACACGACTCGATTCACGCCGGCTTCTTTTGAACCAGTCAGCTCGCGCACCAGCTTGCCGCTCTTGTCGGTTATCGTTATGCGCACGTTGCCCTCCGCCTTGGCGCGCAGATAGTAATCGATCATCGCGCCGTAAGGCGGATTCGCCGATTCAAACCATTTGTGACCCGTATTACCCTTACGATTGTAGAGGCGGAACTCGGTCGCCGTTGGACCTTCGAACGCCGCAAGGTCAGATGACATCACCGCGTCCGACATCTTCTCGAGAGCGCTGATGTTGTCCAGAACCCAAACCGAACGGCCGTGAGTCCCAAGCACCAGATCGTTGTCGCGAGGATGAATCTGAATATCGTCTACCCGAACCATCGGCAGGTTGCCCTTCAGCCGCGACCAGTGCGCCCCATGATCGAGCGACGCAAACGCGCCGAACTCGGTTCCCAGGAATAGCAGATTCTGATTGCGGGGATGCTCGCGTATCACCCGGCAGGTAACACCCGCCGGCAAGTCGTTCTTCAGCGACTTCCAGGTCTCGCCGTAGTCGGAAGACACGAAGACGTATGTGTTGTAATCGTCACCACGGTGTCCGTCGAACGTCGCATAAATCATGCCTTCTGCGAAACGCGACGGAACAACCCGGCTTACATAAGTGTTCTTGGGCAGGCCGGGAACCTTGTCGGTTATGTTCTTCCAGGTTTTGCCGCCGTCGCGAGAGACCTGAAGGTTACCGTCGTCGGTGCCGGCGTAGAGCAACCCTTCTTTGATCGGCGACTCGGCAACCGTGACGACCTGACCGAAAGTCTGCACCCCGTCGTGCCGCGAGAGCATGTTCTTATCTGGAAGCGAACCCATGATCGGCACTTTCTCGCGGTCCTGATTCTTGGAAAGATCCTCGCTTCGACTCCACGAGTCGCCGCGATCAGTCGATTTGAAAACCCGATTCCCGCCGTAGTAGATCGTGCGATTGTTGAAGGGAGAAATCAGGATCGGCGAATTCCAGTCGAAGCGATAAGACTTTTCGCCCGCCGCAGGTTCTGGCCTAATGTTGCGACGTTCGCCCGTCTTCAGCTCCAGCCGCGCAACGTTCCCGTCCTGCGACTCTACATAAATCGTATCCGGATCAGTTGGGTCAACCACTGAGTAGAACCCATCACCGCCGCCGGTGCGAATCCAGTCATCGTTGGTGATGCCTTCGACGCTGAGCGTGCCGCTAGGCCCCGCCCAGCTTCCATTGTCCTGGAGCCCGCCGTAAACCATGTAAGGCTTTCTGTTATCCAGCGAGATCTCATAGAACTGCCCGAGCGGTATCGTGTTTAGGTAGTCCCACGATCGCCCTCGATCATACGACTGGTGGATTCCTCCATCGGAGCCCGCCAGCATGTGGTTCGAATTCGACGGGTCGATCCACAATCCGTGATAGTCGCCGTGGATGCGGGTGACGACGTTTTGAACCCACGTCTTGCCACCGTCCTCGGAAATAAACATATTGGCCGCGCACTGCCAGATGCGCTGATCGTTGTTCGGATCTATCCGAATCTGGCTGTAGTACATCGCGCGCGAATCCAGATCGCTCATCTTCTTCCAGGTCTCGCCACGGTCTTCGGAACGGAACACTCCGCCCTTGGCGTTTTCGATAATCGCGTAGACGATGTTCGGGTTCCCGCGGTAGATGTCGATCCCTATGCGACCGGTGTTACCGCCCTCGGGCAGGTCTTTGGTCAGCTTCTTCCACGTCCAGCCGCCGTCAATTGTTTTGTAGAGCCCGCTGCCCGGCCCGCCGCCGTTGAAGCCCCACGGAACTCGTCGCCGTTGATAAGCCGCGGCGTATAGAGTTCCGGGACTCTGCGGATCAATTGCGATATCGATCACACCAGTGTCTTCATTGATAAACAGCGACTGCGACCAGGTCTTGCCGCCGTCGGTTGTCTTGTAGACTCCGCGTTCGCGATTTGGCCCCCACAGGTGGCCGACTACGGCGACGTAAACAATGTTTGGATCGCGCGAGTCGATCACGACCCTGCCGATGTGCCTGGAATCCCTGAGCCCCATGTTCTGCCAGGTCTTGCCGCCGTCGAGCGAACGGTAAATGCCATCGCCCCACGAAGAACTTTGCCGATTGTTTGGCTCGCCGGTGCCGACCCAGACGATGTTCGGGTCCGAGGGCGCTATGCAGATGTCGCCGATCGACGTCGATCCCTGCTCGTCGAAGATGGGTTCGAATGTCGTCCCCGCATTTGTAGTTTTCCATACGCCGCCAGTCGCGGCTCCTACATAGAAAGTCGATGCGTTACCCTCGACAACAGCGAAGTCGTCGATGCGTCCGCCCATGATGGCGGGACCGATCGAACGCCATTGCAGGTTCTTCAGCGCGACCTCTTCAGGCCTCAGCTTGCCGTTCTGTCCGAACACGATCCCGGCCAGAGCAGCAACAACCGATGTTAAAACCAACAAGCGAAAAGTAACGCGCTTGCTCGATGCATTCAGTCTGATGTTGATGAGTTTCATAGCAACCTCGTTGTGATTCCACTGGTGAAAAAAGAAGGAAGAAAATCGGTGCTGCCAGCGTCGCGAAATTATCACCCTGATATTCACCAGTCAAGAGGATGGCTTGCCGCGAGTGCGTGCCAGATTTCGCGCATGAATCCCCGGAGAGAATGGCGGCGTGTAGCCACAGGTGAGTCCGCGAACCCGTTGGGTGGGGTCCAAATTGAATCTGTAGGCTTGTTGTGGTAAATCATCCTTTTCATACAGTGTGTTATTAGTATCAGCACCTCTCATAGCTCACGGTACGTTCCCGTCGTCAGCTTGAGGACAATACATGGCATCACGCAAAGAGTCATGTTGTGACCAGGTTATTCCCACGAATGCTGCTCGGCCTTTCAAGCAACCAGCGGCGGTTCTCAAAAAGAACCTAGTGCAAGAGATTCTTTCGAAGAATCAAGGGCGAACCGTTCTTGAAATTGGTGGGGGATGTTTGCGAAACTCTCGCTATCTTCAAGGGTTGGGATTCAAAATCCATGTTCTAGAGGTTAAAGGCATTGAGGACAGATTCGGAGATCTGCAGGATCAGAAGACGATTGATGCGGTGGTTCGAAATCTGGAGATCATCGGAGAAGCCGTTCGCTGGCTCCCGACAGAGTTCAAAGATCGGCAAGGCTCGGTGCCGTGGCCGCAGATTGCCGGGATGCGGAACCGGATCGTGCATGACTATTTCGGTCTCGACCTGGAGATCATCTGGCAGGTGCTTCAAACGTCTCTGCCAGAATTCAAGCGCCAACTCGCCAGCATTCCTGAGTGAGAAGCATAGGGGAGATGTCATTGCGAATCTGAGCTACTTGTTAACACTCCTGGGCGTTGGGATAATCAGCCTCCTGGCTGAACGCCGCGCAAACCCTAATGCCAAATATCCCCGAACAACTTGTCGAGCAGTTCTACAACAACTATTCCCAGGCGCAGGATTCCCAAGCGCAGGACTCTCAAGCGCACGGCCAGACTTCCCACGCCGCTGAGCTGAATCGCGATGTCATCAATCAGTTGACGAGGCTTGCGCTCTCTACAGAACAGGATGTCGCGGAACTCGCTACCAGAGCCATTTTCGCGTCGCTGGTCGAACGGCTCGCAGATTCTTTCGAGCCTCACGCCGCTCGGCTATACAATCGAGTCTTCGCACAGATAATTCAGCTCTGCCGATCCGATTCGCGAGCAGCGGCGCTCAATCGCGAACTCACCGGCTTTGGCCTCTTAACCGAACAGCACTTGATCGCTCGCGCCGAGGGCTTGAGAAGCCGGTCGCGTTTGCTTGCGACCGCGTTCGAATATTCACTGAAGCGTGTGATCGTTCTCTCCCGCGTTACTCTGGGAGCGGACGTTGCAATAACGAGCGTGATCCTTGAACGAATGAAACTGCTCTTTCCTTCGGCCGAGATTGTGGTGGTTGGTGGAAAGAAAACATCCGAGTTGTTTGGCAGTGACCGGCGTCTGCAATTCAAGCACATCGATTATCGACGCGGCGGCACATTGATCGACAGACTGCTGGCCTGGATCGACCTGCTAGCAAGCGTGAGAGAGTTGACCCTCGGGATTGGCGACGGCGAGTTCCTGGTCATCGATCCGGACAGCCGGCTTACTCAACTCGGTCTCTTGCCACTAACAAGGACGCGGGACAGGGGACAGGGGACAGGGGACAGAGTTCAGGGTTCAGGGTTTAGAGTTTCGAGTTCAGAACTTAATAGCGGGGAGTTGCCGAATTATCTTTTCTTTCCGAGCCGCGAATATGGAAGCACCACCACGAAGTCATTGGCTCAGCTTGCGAGCGACTGGCTCGACGAAATTTTCGGCGTGAGCGAAACGACCTTGCCTCGAGTGTCGTTGAAGCGTGAGGACATCGAGGTAGCTCGGCAGCTTGCGGCGCAGCTCAGAGGCGATCGGTCTCGGAGACTTGTCGCGATAAACTTCGGGGTGGGCGAGAATCCGCTCAAGCGCGTCGGCGCGGAGTTTGAAGCCTCGCTGATTAATCATCTGGCTCGAGACGGCGTAGCAATAATCCTCGACAAAGGCGCAAGCGTTGAAGAAACCGCGTTGGTAGATCAAGTTGTCGCTGAAGCAACAAGCATTGGACGCGATCGGCGCGTGCGTTCCATCGAAGTCACCGAAGCCACGTTGATCGATCATCTGGACGCGACTCACCTCGACGCCGACATTCTCGTGTGGAACGGAAGAATAGGCATGCTTGCGGCACTGATAAGTGAAAGCGATCTCTACATTGGATACGACTCAGCGGGACAACACATCGCCGCCGCGCTTGGCATACCGTGCATCGATGTCTTTGCGGGATCGAGCTCACCGCGGATGTTGGATCGCTGGAAACCAACGGGCAGAGCCGAAACCAGAGTGGTCCCGGTTGATACTTTGGCTCGAACTTCCGACACAGGCGAAATCGTCGCGATCACGCTGCGGCATGCGGATGACTTGTTGAAGGAACCTCGGTAGGTCCTGCGGCGCATTGATCGTAAACGATCCGAAGAACCGACCGCACCGGACTTCGACGTGCACCATCGTTTAAGCCATTCCTCTCGATTAGATCTTAGTTCTTGGAACCGCCGCCATGCTTCATGCCGCATAACTTGCACGGCGTAAGCGCCTCGGTATTGTCCACCGAATGCTTGACCGGTTTGAGCGTTCGGAGGTACGCGAACATAGCCTTCAAGTCTTCGTCCGTCATGTTCCGGTAGAAGGTCCACGGCATTACGGGGCTGAGTGAACGGGCCTTCACCTTGCCGGTCCGCATTGTTTGAATGAAGAGATCTTCGTCGTAATAAGAAATCCCGGATGAGTCGGGTGTAATGTTGGCTGCCATCACCGTTCCCTCAGGTGGTGTGAGCAGCAGACCTCCGGCGAATTCGAGCCCGGGCTTCGGCTGCCCCTTTCCTGAGCGGTATGGCAATCAGCGCAACTGGCCATGCGAACCAGAAACGCCCCGCGCTTCACAGGGTCCGACAAATCCGGCGCCGGCACTGTGGCGGTAACAGGCTGCGGTGCACCTCGTATAAGATACTTCACCGGAAAAATGATCTCAGTTTGCGGAAGCGCGTTCTTAACCGGCGCGAGAGACCGCAGGTAGACCTAGTACTTCCGCCGCGTCGCTGTCAAGGCAAGCGAATCGACGGATCAATGCTGGACGCGCGAGCCCTTCTGCCCTATCCTATCGCCAGTGTGCCCACCTGATTCGTAAGCACCAAGGAATCGCGATGGGACTCTCGTCAATCTATCTGGGCAATCAGACCTGGGAAGAATTCATCAGCGATCGGCAGTCGATCGCAAGCTTCGAGAAGGCCGTCGAGCAGCGCACCGGTCTGGTTGATGAGAAGCTTGCCATTCCAAGTGCGATCCGAGTCGCATTGAACCAGCGCGATTATCATATTGCGCTTGAATCGGGGCTGGGCGCGCTCGGCGCAGGAATGACTTATGGAATAAGTGATTCGAGCTACAGTATCGAATTTGGGTTCGACAGGCTTGCCGGTGGCATCGATCGCCTCAATGCCGACTTCAATCTCCTGCTGGGAGACGTCATCTGGAAGCTAGAGATGCACGAGGAGACTCTCAGCAATATCCTGCACGAAATCCGCCTTGCTGAGTTCGAAAGAGAAGCTCGCGCGTACCGAAGCCGAGCCGAGAAGGCTTATTTGAATGGCTGGTACGCCGAGGCGTTCGCGGACTTTCTGGAAGCAGAGAAGCGCAACTATCCCGACTTCGGCGTGCTTAGATCGATAGCCAGCATTAGCCTTTATCATCTGATCAACCTCACCAACTCGCTCGAATACTTTCGCAAGGCGGCTAAGTACTCGCGGCCCAACGATGCGCGACAATCGGCTGAGGCTCATTACTTCGCCGGTGTCGTCTGCGCAATCCAGCAGCAATTCGCCGAGGCGCTCGATCATCTGAGCGAGGCCATCGCGCTCAATCCCGATTTATTCGAAGCTCATTATCAGAAGGCTTGCATGGCGGCGATGCTCGGCGAACCCGGCGCGGTAGTCGCAAGCCTCGAGATTGCAATCAAGGGCGATCCTCGATACTACGAACGCGCGAAGACCGATGAGGTGCTCGATGGCGTGCGAACCGAAGTACAAGCACTACTCGACGAGTTGATGCAGCCCGTGCAGGCGAAGCTCGCCGAGGTGGGCCGCGACGCGAGCATGCTCAAACGATACGTCATTGCAACTCCTGACAAACGGCAGTCGCTCTCGGGCATGTTCCAGGATGTCGAGCTTCGGCTGGCGGCCGCCAACACATACAGATCCGGCGTTCAACTCATGCAGACGCTCTCGCAAGTCCAGCAGGACTTGCGCGGCGTTTACGATCAGTTCTACAAGCAGTACGACATCGGCACGCGCGACTATGTGAGATCCGTCGCCATCAGCCCTGACGGGCGCCTCGTCGCTTCGGGGTTTCTCTATGAGGGAATCAAAGTCTGGGAGGTGGACAGCGGCGTGCCTCTGCGATCGCTGAGGGGGCACACCGCAAGCGTCAACTCGATTGCGTTCAGCCCCGACAGTCAATGGCTCGTTTCAGGGAGCCGCGATCGCACCATCAAATTATGGGACGTATACGCCGGCCGCGAGATGCGAACGCTTGACGCTAAAGACTGCGGCGAAATGCGAGCGGTGACCTTTAGCCCTGACGGCTTGTGGCTGGCATCGGGCAGCACCGACTCGATTGTCCGGATATGGAGGGCGATCACCGGCCAGGAAGTTCAACCGATGGAAGGTCACGAAGGACCAGTCACGTCTACCGTGTTTAGTCCCGATGGCCGGTACATAGCGTCGGGCAGCCTCGATCGGACGCTCAAACTCTGGGACGCAAACACCGGTCGCGAAGTGAAGACGTTCGAAGGCCACACCGCCGGTGTGGATTCTCTCGCTTATAGTCCCGACGGCCGCTTCCTGGTATCGGGCGGTGAAGACAAGATGGTGCGAGTCTGGGACGTGGATACTGCTCGCGAGATTCGCACCCTCGCTGGACATATCAACGATGTAACATCAGTCGCATTCAGTCCGAACGGCCAGTTAGTCGCGGGAGGCAGTCTCGGTCAGACGATCAGGATATGGAACCTGTCGACCGGCCGGCTGGTGAAGACGCTTTGGTTCAGCGAAATCAGTTGGCATCCGGTTGCGTTTAGTCCTAAGGGGCAGTGGATGGCGCTCGCAAGCCGGGACGTTCAGCTCTGGTTGAAAGCGCTGCTCACCGAAGAGGAATACGCCGAGGTGAAGGCAGGCGAAGAGCGCGCGAAGCTCATGCGTCTGGAAGCCGACAGTCTCGCGCACGAGCTTGCGGAGTTGAAACGATTTGAGCGGGACGAAGCGGCTCAGGAAATCACAAGAGCGCAACGCCGCGCGGCCGGCGAGTGCGAGGTTTGCGGCGCCAGGCTGAACTTTGCTCGAAGAGTTGTGCGCCGGCCCAGGTGCAAAACCCACCGATTACCCATGCGCTTGATAAGCGATGGTGGAGGCGACGAATTCAATTGATCAAGGGGATGATTAATGGCGGGACTTGCAACGGATAACGCCCACGTAGTAACGGATTTATTCGTTGGAATTCTCAGAAACGAATAAATTCGTTTCTACGTGGGAAGTCCGGCTTTGATAACACTCGTTGATCAATTGCCGGAGTGACGTTACTGAGGTGGTTTTGCGGCTGGAGGTTTCGGCGGTTGCTCGTTCTCGGGTTTCGCCGAGTGCGCCGCGGCAACGCAAGCTTGAATCTGCGCACGGACTTCCGCATAAGGTTTGTCGATCGGCTTGTTCGCCTTGTCGCGCCACCCTTTGACGATTTCACCTACGATTGGGAACTGGCCGTACTGATAGTCCACAGTGTGAAACAAGCTGTCTTCCGGTTCCAGAAAGACGAGCATCTCTTCGTCTTTGGTGTAGTTGTCTTCGGCACACCTCACGCCGGAACGGGCAAGTACATTCAACTCTTTGAGCGTGAAATCGCCATCGATCACATCAACCGGTGTCAACACCGCCAGCTGATTGTACTCGCCTTTATAGTTAGCCCGGTTCACTCGCCGGACTTTGACGCGGGCGATGAGGATTGACTGCCGCGTCAACTCGTCAACTGGCATGACTCGCAGACAACTATTGGATTGCGCGAAACCCGGTAAGCATAAGAGGGGCAGCGCTATTGCTAAAAGGACCTTACTGTTGTAACCCAGACCTATTCCTCCGAACTTGTAAATGCTACCACACGCCCGTTGGCGGGGAAAAGTTCCATTTCCCGCGGCTTTCGAGCTGCTGAAAAACCAATTCGTTGCCACTAACCTTCGCGTGCTTTGGTGCCCTTTTCGCTTTTGCGCTGGATAATGAAGGAATACTCAGCACAAAGTCGCAAAGGACCGCAAAGCACGCGAAGGACTGACCCAGGACGATACAAGCCGGCACCCAATAAGCGAACACTACTTCCTGCTAGAACCTGCGAGAGCTCTCATTGATGGAATCGATCGGTGCCACCATATCTTGGTCATTAGCACGCCCAGCGATTGCCGCGCGTGAACGTCGCGCTCGAGCTCGCAGAAAGCTCAAGCCGATTATGAGTCCAGCTATCGCAACCACAGCCATCAGGACTTTCCATCCGTGCTCCCTGATGATCCGCCCCGCGTCTTCACCAAACCTGATGGCGAGCCATCCTTCGATCAGAAACCGTAACGCGCGGCCAATGAAAACTGCGGTGATGAACCTCCAGGTCTTAAGTTTGAAGACGCCGGCGGACAGCACAAAGGGTTTGAACGGAAACGGCGGAGGCAGCACCGCTGGCACCATCACCGCGACCAGATCATAGCGTCCAAGCAGATTCTCGATGGAATTGCGCCTTTCAACCGACACACGCTTGAGCGCGGCGACACCCGCCCGACGGGCCGCGAGATACAATAAGGTGCATCCAATCGCAGAACCTGCGGTCGCGGCCAAAGCATAGAGCGGCATGAGCGCCGGATTGTTAGCGCTTAGTATGATCATTACAGAGTCCGGCCCTCCCGGCAGTGGTATGCCCATCGAGTCGACCAGTGATATGCCAAACAACCCAAAGGGACCAAACGCTTTCAGCCATTCAAGAAGTGATTGAAGGCTGCTCTTGATTCCAAACAGAATTAAACCGGTTTCATTCATGCGTGGTGGGCTCGTTGATCTCTGCGCCTGGATAGTAAAAGGACAGCATATCGCGGTAGCTTCGACCGGCGGCCGCCTGAGCGAGCGCGCCAGCCTCGCACAACCCGATCTGGCTGCCGAAGCCTCGCCCGCGAAAGATGAATCGGTGCCCGTGCCGCTCGATCGTAAACGTCGGGCTCAGCACCGTGTTCCATCCGAGCTTTAGCCCGACGGCGCGACGAAAGGCATCGGCTGTAAGGTTTGTTCGGGCCGTTCCATCGGCAATGGTGACTGATCGTACGAATCCGCTCGCAGGGTCGCGATCGGCCGACAATTCCGCGTAAAGCGAAACTCGCGAGCCGAGGAACTCGGAAAGAGCGCCGAGGACCTGCCCGATGCGTGCTGAGCGTTCCCATTTGTCGAAGCGGGAACCTCGGCACCAGGGACACGAAACGCGCTGATAAGGATAACTCGTGCCGCCGCCCCACAGCATCGAAGGCGTCACCGTCATCCCCCCGCAGGACGCAGTGTAGTACCCCTCGACAGTTCGGCCTTTGAAGCCCAGCACTTCTCCTTTCGTCGCCTCAACCGCTTTTTCTATTTCAGTCGATGCACCCAAATCCGAGAGAGCTTGTTCGCCGCGATAGAACTGGCAATGAGTTGTATCGCAAAAGTCGTAGCCTTCACTCGAGTGCCGCCCCGGGTGCGAAAACATGAAAGTTCGCACAACAACCGCGAGCGCCTTGAGCGCTTCGGTTTTTCGCTGGCTTGTTTCCGCTGCAACTACGGATGAAACCGCGGCCTCTCGAGCGGTCGTGAGCACTATCCTAAGCGGACCTCGCCCGCCGGAACCAGCGTCAATTAACAACTCACCGCGAACTGCGCGTTTGATTCTCCCTGGAAGATTCAGTTCCAGCATTGCCGAACCGCTTGGGATGATTCGCGTCTCGGTTGCAATAAACAATTGTCCTGCACTCAGCGCAATGTGCAGTCGACCACCTGAGAGGCGAATCACAATCGATTCGCCGTGGCTTATTGAAGCGCGGCCATCGCCTCCGGATGCCGTGAGACTTGCTCCGTCGCCCGAGGCAATGCGCACCTCAACAACCTCCGGTTTGAACAATGAGAACAATCCGATGCGAACGTCATCCGGAGTCGAGCCGGACGGCACGAGGAAAAGCAGCGGCAACAGAACGGCAAGAGCATTCATTGGTTAGTCGATAGACGAACAAGCCCGGCGGAGAACAATCCGGCCGGGCTTGTCTGGTTCCAGATGGTATCTGACCTGTGGCTATTTCTCAATCGCCTTGAGCGGAGCGGTGGTAAGCCCGCTATCACTGGCTTCGGCGGCTACTGCGCGTTCCTCCTGCGCATCGTCGAACATCTCGCTGTACTTTTCGCGATAGGGATCTACTAGCGCTCCGCCTTCAGACTTGGTGAACGTTAGTTTCCCGGTTTCGGAATCGTAGTCGATGATCACGAGGTCCCCGGTTTCGACCTGCTGTGTCGCTACAAGATTCGAGATCGCGTACACAAGAAAACGCTCGATCGCACGTTTCAAGTGGCGCGCGCCATACTTGAAATCGATCCCTTCGTCCAGGAGAAACTTCTTCGCCTCATCGGTGCATTTGAAAACGAACTTCTCACCGGTGCCTCGCATGATGCGGTTCTGCACCTGAGCCAGCTCGAGATCGAGGATCAGCCTGAGGTGATACTCCTTGAGGCTGCGGAAGACAACCACCTTGTCGATCCGGTTCATGAACTCGGGTGAGAACTTGCGCTTGGCCGCTTCGGAAGCGGTTCGATAGATCTTCTGGTCAACGTCGTCCTCAAGCATATGCTTGCCGCGCGCCGGAGCGAATCCTATTGAACCGGTTATCAACTCGCTCATCTCCTTCGCGCCGAGATTAGAAGTGAGGAATATCATGCACTTGGAGAAGTCGACTTTGCGGTTATCGCCGAGTGTCAGCGTTGCCTTGTCGAGGATGCCCAGCAGAAGTTGCCACAGCGCATCGGATGCCTTTTCGATTTCGTCGAACAGAACGAAGGTCAACTTGTCCTGCTCGGAGTGATACTTGTCGAGATTCTCCTGGGTCAGCATCGGAGCCGTTTCTCGATGTCCAAGATAGCCGGGCGGCGACCCAATCAGCTTTGCAATCTCGTGCGAGTGCTGGAATTCGGCGCAGTCGATTTTGACCACCGCATTGGCCTCGGCGAACAACACCTCAGCGGCGGCTTCGACCACGCGCGTCTTGCCCGAACCGGTCGGGCCCAGGAACAGCATCGTCCCGACTGGCCGGCCTGGGTTCTGCATTCCGGCAAGATATATTTGGTAAAGGCCGGATATTCGGCGAACTGCGCGCTCTTGCCCGACAATCAGCGAGCTGAGCTTCGTCTCGAACTCCTGAGCCCGTGGGCTCTTCATGTCGGGATTCAAAGGTACGCGATTGTGCGATCTTTCTCGAATTTCGTCCACGTTTTTCACTCCAAGCTCCGGAAGGCGAGCGCGTAGCGGTGCAAGGCAAGAGGCGCCCTTGGCATCTCTGCCAACCTTCCTGGTTTAACAAACAACCTGTTCCTTGGCTGCGGAGAAGCTTCGGAATGTTAGAGAAGTTATCTCGGCTAAATTATAGCCCTGATCACGCGCGACCTGCCACGCCAACGCCTTTGCCAGCAAACCGGGGCCAACTCTGAGTGCCCCTATTATTCCAGAGGCGGTTTGTTTGTCAAGCAAAATGCGCATCAACAACGCGTTGTGCGAGCAAAAGTAATAGTTGTGATGCACGGTCGCGCTTCAATATAATGTAGCCCCCGGCGAAATCAGGAGGTTCAGTATCAGGACTCAACCCGCACAGAGGCGATTCTCTTTCAAGTCTTCCATAAGGCGAATGAAGCAAGAGCGCCGGATGGCAATCGGTTCCCGGCGATCTTTGTCGGTTGCCATACTCGCGGCAGCATTGTTGGCGCCTTTTCCGGGAACGCACGCGAATCCGCCCGGCGCCAGGCGATTTTCATCGTTCAGCACACCACTCGATTGCGGTTACGATGCGCGTGGCGCCGAAGACGAATTGAGCAATCATAAACTACACGCCCTGAGACGCGGTGAGGCGGATTACTCGCGACCGATGTCGTTACTTCAGAAGGGCCGTCCAGCCGTCGAAGATGTCAATGACATCGCTTTACTTCAGAATGATGGAACGCTTGTTATCCCGCCGGCGAAGTTCAATCTCAAGAACCGCTCGATATTATTCACGCCGGAAGGCGACTCCGATAATTTCGGCTACCGAATCTCGATGCCTGAAATCGCTTTCAATAATGACTTTGGTTCAAGACTCGATTTCCTGGGACCGGATGGGGAGAAGAATTCAGACAACGGATATCTTGGAGTCTCTTTCGATGGCAACCAGTTTCCGTTTTACGGCGTTTCATACGACACGTTCTTTGTCGGGACAAACGGCTACATTACACTCACGCGAGGCGACACATCCGCGCGCATATCGCCCTCAGCGCTTGCGACTGAGCTTCCGCGCATCGCGCCACTCTGGGCGGATTTAGATGTAAGCGACTCAGGGAACATTTACTACAATCGTCTTCAGGGAGCGCACCTCTTCACATGGAACAAAGCGGGTCAGCCCTCTGACGACGGAGCGAGCACATTTCAAGCGGTGCTGTATGACGACGGGCGCATCGCATTCGTCTATAAAAAAGTAAATGCACAGGCGGCGCTCGTCGGCATTTCACCGGGCAGCTCGGAAACAGCCGCGCAGCCGGTTGATTTTTCGAACCCGCCCGCAGAGAGATTCACCGGTCCTCTGTTTGAAACCTTCGCAAAGGATAAGCGACTGGATCTTCCGGCCATACTGCGCGCGTTTTATCGCACGCACTCTGACAGCTTTGACACTGTGTACGTGTGGACAGATTTTGCCTTCGACAACGGGCAGTTCATCGCGCATACCTTCAACATCAGTAACAATATTCAAGGCATCGGGTTGTCGATCTTCGATCGCAGTCCCGCGTACGGCAGCGCACATCTTGGCTCGCTGATAGCGATGGGCAACACAGGGGACTGGCCGAAGAATCCCGACGCTTATATGGTCGGATTGAATTCGGCCATAAGCATTGTGTGCCACGAGCAAGGCCATCTCTGGCTTGCATATATCCACTTCGATGTAGACAACCAGGTGAAAGACGATTTGCTTGGGCGACAGGATTCGCATTGGAGCTTCCTGGCTGATACGCGAACAAGCGCGGATGGAGGCTATTCGTCGTTGATGGAAGGAAACAGTTGGCGCGAGTCGGGCGGCGGGATCTTCACTACGTTTGAATCCGCGGTCAACTATTTTTCGCCGCTTGATCAGTATTTGATCGGCCTCCGTCCGGCGAACGAGATCGGAGACATACCTTACCTTGTGACCGACCCTCAACTAAAAGAGTTCCTGCGCGAGAAATCGCCGGCCTCCGGCTTCTCGATGAGCGCGGTTAGAAAGACCGCTTCGGTTGCTCAAATCGTAGCCCGCGAGGGACCACGTATTCCTGATGTGACAACCTCACCTAAAGTATTCCGCATTGCCTTCGTTGCTCTGTCTGAACAGGGCTCGACTATCTCGAGCAGCGAGCTTGTGAAGATTTCAGCTTATCGCGACGCACTTGTCAGTTACTTCTCGACGGCGACGGACGGACGCGGCTCGCTCGATGCTTCTCTGAATGGATCGCGGTAGACTGCGTAGTCTGCAGCGGATTCGTCAGCGTGTTCTCCAAGGGGACCAGACAATCTACGTTGCTCGAACGAAAAGAAAGCCCGCAGCCAACTCCTGGTTAGCTGCGGGCTTTCCTGCGCTTCAAATATGAAAGCTACCTATTGTTCAGCCGCGACCAGACTCTTGCTGGCACGATCGCCCTTAGTTGAGTTGTGCCCGAGGACTTTGATCTTGACTTGCCGCCGTCCGAACTGAACCGCTTCTTTGTGTGAGGCAACGTAGACGTCAACGCGCCGGCCCCTGATGCGGCCGCCGGTGTCCATCACACGGTACGTTCCAGTGTAGGAACCGGACCTCAAGTGCACGACGGTGCCGAGCGGTAACACACGCGGGTCGGCGGCGATCATTCCTGGTTTGGCATCCATCCCGGACGCCGTGCGGCCTTTCAAGCAGTAAGCCGTGGCATCGAAGTCCACCAGTTCACTATCGAGATAAGGCACCAATATCGTCTTGGCGCCGCCGCTCACCGCGGCTCTCTCGGTCTTTGCCGCGCTGCTCAGTGCGGCTTTCTCCATCTTTACGCCGCCGCGTGCCGCGGCTTTCTCCGCGTCAATCTCGAGCGCAACCGACCCGCCGTTGCTGACCACTGAGGCAGCAATGTCTCCGGGCGAGCGCTTTGCGGTCACCGGGTCCTTTGCATCGGACAGGACTTTGAACGAACCGGGTATCTCGAGATCGCTGGTTTGAGAAGGTTTCGGATCTGTGGATTTGGGGTTGTCTGCGGCAAGTGCGGGGTCGAGTGAGCCAGTAACAAGAATGACAAATGTGAAGCTTACCAGAACATACAGAAATGAGGTGAGGGCTTTAGAAGATCTCCTGCGAGGTAACCGAATCATTCTCCCTCCTGAGTTCGACTGCAAAGACAAACGCCGAATCGGGTCGATAGGCCGAGAGGTTTCTCCTCGTCCTAAACTGAAAACCTGACCATTCAATGCGGCGCGCTTCATAATGAAGAAGGGCGAGTATAACACGCAAAATCAAGAGTCAAGCGTGCCTCAAATCGATCGGGCAGCACGAATGGCCCCATCGTCCCGATTACTTACCGAGGGCCAAAGGCTTAACGCGACTCTTGCAAATTTCTTGCGTTTGCCTCACTTTCTCTAAGTGTTGATTTTTGCTGCGAATCTAACGTTCGAACCGGCCGAGATTGAGGCCAATGGGCATTTGAGGAGCAAATGAAAAGTACCGTAAATGGGGCCAACATTGACTATCGCGACGAAGGCTCAGGACTTCCAATCGTTTTCATTCACGCATTTCCGCTCAATCAGACGATGTGGGACGAGCAGGTTGACGCTCTCAAAAATCGATATCGCATTATCACACTTGATCTTCGCGGGTTCGGTCAATCGGACGCGCCGCCCGGCCCTTACTCTATGGATCAGCTGGCGGCTGACGTTCGCGGGTTGTTGTCACTCCTGAATATCGATCAAGCGGTGCTTGTGGGTCTGTCCATGGGCGGGTACATCGCTCTTGCGTTCTACCGGAACTATCCCGACGCCGTGCGCGCGCTCGTACTGGCCGACACTCGCGCAAGCGCGGACACACATGAGGCGCGCAGTCGGCGAATAAACTCTGCAGCCAGGGCTGAGAAGGAAGGCAGTGATGCGATAGCCGAGGACATGGTCCCATTGCTTCTTGGGCGCACCAGTCTCGAGACGCGTCCTTCGATTGTCGAGCGGGTTCGCGAAATGATTCGAGCAAACTCGCCGCAAGGAATCGCCGGCGCTCAACGCGGAATGTCGATGCGCCGTGATTCGACTTACATACTTCCGGGATTTGATTTTCCTGTTTTGATTATCGTCGGCTCCGAAGACGGGCTGACTCCCCCGGAAGAAGCCGAGAATCTCCGAAGCGGTATCCCGGGCGCTCGCATGCGCATAATCGCGAATGCCGGCCACCTCTCCAACCTCGAGCAGCCCGAGCGCTTCAACGAGGAGTTGATTGAGTTCCTGGGTTCGCTCGAGCAGCTTTAGAACTGACGCTGACTTATCCGGGGGAGTACCGTAGACTGTCCAGTCTGCGCCAGATTCGTCGGGAACGGTGAGGACTCGCCGCAGACCGGACAGTCTGCTGTAGGCTTCAAGTAACCGAGAACACATGCGAATCTTCTCTAAAACTAAGATCAACGCGCCGGCGACAACGCGCTTGTGCGCAGTGCTGGCCGCGATACTGATGGTTCAGTTCTCATCGGCGATCAGGGCATCAAGTCAGGAACCGAAAAGCAAGGAAGAGAAAAGGGAAGAGAAGAAGCCGGATGCCTTCAACGTCAAACAGCTGACTCACGGAATGGGTCTCTACGCGATCGGACCGGTGTCGCCGGACAAGCAATCTATTCTTCTGATAGCCCAGAAGCCGGATGCGGCGCCCAATCTCTACGTTATGAACATCGCAGACCATTCGATCAGGCCGCCGCTGACTAAATTGAAGTGGGGAGTAGCCACGCCGCAGTGGTCACCCGACGGTCAGTCGATCGCGTTTGCCGGGTTCAACGAAACAGCCAGTTTCGATGAGATCTTCGTTCTCGACCTCAAAACAAACGCGGTGCGACAGCTTACAAAGAATGCCTTCAGCGACAAGCAGCCGGTGTTCACGCCGGATGGAAAGCGGGTGCTCTATACTTCTGATGAAAGCCCGCTGCCCGACGCCGCATTTGGCATTCTTCACGTAGCCTCAATTTCAGCAACCGGTGGAAAGCCCGATTTCTTCACCGAAGATGAATGCTCGTCGATTCATCCACGCATCGCGGCCGATGGAAAAAGCGTCTTGCTGGTCAAGGTGAGTGAAGCCAGCGGAAGGCATTCGCTGTGGCTCTATGGCCTTGACGGAAAGCCTCAGCGCGATCTGACTGAATCGAAGTTTGCGCGCGTTCGCGATAACATCCCGGGAGCAGCCGGAGGCTCGATTGTGCTTTGGGCGCAGGAAGAGGTCGAACAGCAAGACAGCATCTACTTGCTCGATCCCAGGAACGGCCAGGTGCGCGAGTTGCCTGAACCCGATCTGCCCAAACACAATCCGGCGCTTTCACCGGACGGTAAGCTTATCGCGTTCATCGGGCCCGCGAACTTCGGCTCGCAGCTCTTTCTTTATGACTCGACGAGCGGCGAGATCAAACAGCTCACCTTCAAACCCGGCAACACGCACTCGCCGGTGTTTGTATCAAACACGGAAATATTATTCGGCTCGAATCGCGATCAGGAAAACGAGTTGTATCTGATGGATCTCTCCCAGAAATTCGACGAGAAGAAAAAGAAGTAAGTGGATCTGTAAGCCCGTCGCATCAATGTCAGAGCACTATCTTTTTCTCCCTACAATATAATGACGGTGCCTGACAAAGATATTGTCGCTCCGCATATTCATTGCGGAAGTCTTGTTGTTCGCGGCGCACGCCGGGTTACGGAAGGTGAACGGAACATGGCGAACAATCGGCGTCGAAATCGCCCGGATGGCGATCAGTCCCGGTTTGCTATGTAACTTATTTTTCCGTGCAATCGAGGGAGAACTTATATTAGAATCCCGCCCGGCGTCGGCGAGATGCAAATCACCTGGGCCGCCGCGTCCGACAGCTAAGCTGGAGCTAATTCAATGTGGGTTTGATAGGACCGAGAGCTTTACGCTCGCAGTCTTGCCCACAGAAAGAGCGCGAGCACTAAGATAAGAGTCCCGGTCCCCAAGTCAGAGCCCGAGCGCGAACGGGCGCGAATCGGAGAAGGGCCTTGATCGGAAGACTCATTATTATCAGTAACCGGACTGGCGCTGTTGCCTCCGGGATTCTCTCCCGGGTCGCACAAGCAACCGGACGCACCGCACTCGCACCAAGAGCCAGCTATTGTGCGGCCGGCCAAGGCGACTGAGGCGAACGGCGCAGAGGTTACTAGCTTGTTATTCTGAGAGGGCGAAAACAGAAGCGGAACGGCAAGATGCCGATTCCTATTGTGAATCTGGGAGGCAGAGGACTCGCGACAAGCCTGATGCTCTACTACAACAGCAGCGTTTGGGGCAGTTACTTTGATCCGGTCGGTAACACGAATGTCTACGCTTTTGACCCGATTCAGAGCTGGCCAAGCCCGGGCTTCTCGCTCGGGTTCGGCAGGATTACCTATACCAACACCGGAAGCGGCTACAGGTACATGCTCATAGATCCAAACGGCACGCGGCACGATCTTGGTATCGGCTCTGACACCGGCACAAACACGCTTCAGACACTTGATGGCTCGCACATCACGTACGCCGGGAACGCTTGGCGGCACTCTATATTTCAACGATGGGACGGCGGTAACGATTGGTAAGGTGAATAACCGGCTACTGCCGACTCAGATCACTGACACCAATGGCAACTATATTCAGATAGCCTACCACTGGGAGACAAACTTCCCCCCGATGGCTATCAACTATGTCGTCGACACGCTGGGGCGAGTGATTCAATTTCACTACGATACACCAAACAGCACAAACCTGACTTCAATCACCACGCCGGTAGGAACGGTCAGCCTGGGATACCAGTCGGTTACGATGAACCCGAATTTCCTGTTAAGCAATCCCATCGAGAACATGCCGTCAAGTTTTTCAGCGGTCAACAGCGTGACGATACCTCAGCGGCCAACTTGCAACTTCACGTATTCGGGCTATGGGATGATCTACAACATTGTTGCAACGAGCCAGGGCGGGACGGCCACAGTCACTTATGACTACCCGCAGGGAGGCGTCCAAGTATTATGGCCGAAGTTTAGTCATCGCACGGAGAGCGTCAGCCCGAATGCGGTTTATACGTATGGAACTGACGGCAGCATCACGCGGCCTGGCGGAACGAAACTCATTCTTTCCGGTCCTGACGAGGAACTGCGAAGCAGCACAAACACGACGCTGGCGAAGACAGTCAGCACCCTGACGACTGGTCCCGGCGCCTCGACCACTATTCAGTCAGTTATTGCTTATGACGACATCGGCCAGCAAACAAAAGCGGACTTCGATTACGACAGTTACGGCAACCTAGTCAACAAGCGAAAATATGGCTATCAGATCGGCGGTGCATGGAAGGTGCGTCGTCGCACGCATTACACTTACTTGAACTGGGAACCTTATCTTAGCCAGTATATTCGGAACCGCGTGACCGAGACGGATGTGTACGATGCCTTGCAGAACACTAACGACACAGACGATGTGCTGGTCGGGAAGACTGTCGCCGGATACGACTCGTACAGCGCGATGGGCGGAATGGAGAACTACGGAGGCACCGCTCCGCCTCCGCAGTTGCACTGACGCGGGTGCCAGTTGCATAACGATCACCTACAGCGGCGCTGACAACCACAACATTGCGTCATCGGTGTTCCCTAACTCGAATATCGCGCTGGCCAGGTGGACACCGAGTTGCACAGGCTGTTCTGGAACGTCTCCGTTCAAATACTCATTGAGATTTATCGCCACCAACTCGAGATCAGGCGTTCAAGCAACCCCTTGTCTCGACTTTAACTGTAGATAAGCGGATGAGGGTTTGATGCGGTGGCAAGGGTCGAGCCTCAATTCCATTGGTGGCTCGACCCAAGCTAATAAGAGGAGTTGTGATGAACAAGCGTTATGTGATGGCCGTTGCTATTCTTGCTGGACTAATCCTGCCATGGATCGTTGTGAAGCTCTCCCCGGTTTTAGCTCAGACTAGTCCTGAGGTTGGACCATTCGTAATAAGCGCGGTCATAAGGAGAGGCGATCCACGAGTCGGCGGCGGGACCTTTCTTGACTGCGACGCGTGCGACATGAACATCGCCGGAGAGCACGGCCTCAACGACGCAGGCCAGGTAGTAATTTCAGGCTTCGCGGGCAACTGTGGCTTTGGAGTGTACGTGGTTTCGGGGCAGCACAAGAGACTCCGAACGTTGAGCTCTTTGGCTGCTATTCCTATCTCCACCTTGACGGTGCGTTGTCCCAAACGACTTGCAAGCGACGCGGTCTAAGTAGGTTTTCCACGGGCTACAATGACCATAGATAACAATGTCGAGAAGCCACCCCGCCTTTCACTGCGCACGTGGCGCTGGCGGTGGGTATTCGTGATCATCGGTTGCGTACTCGATATTGGTTCAAGGCTCGTCTCGGGCAGTTTCACCTGGTGGGACCTTCTGTTCCCGTCGGCGGGTATCGCTGTGGGTGTATCAGCGCTAACAGCACGCCGCGTTTTCAGCATCGTACTAATCTTATTTGCGATTGCTGTAACGACACAACTGATTCACGAACTTGTCGCGTCGCGGTGAAGATGGTTCGAGTCTCGGGAAGAGTTTTCCATTGCGAAATAGCCGAGTTGCGGCCCGGTCGGGATAGACGATACCGCTCCAATCCTTTAAACCCATCCGGCTGGTCCACTCGGATCGTATGCGTCACGATTCAACTTTAGAACAGCCAAGGCGGAGTGTGAAATGAGTGCAGGCGGGGTTGCCGCTAAGGTTGCTTAACGCGAAGTTCGCTGGCGCGACGGTACTCGCGGTTCGCCTCATCCTGAAGTCCCTGGCTGTAGAGCGAGTGTCCAAGCTTTGTGTGCAGCGCATCGTCGGACGGTTTGAGTGCAATTGCTTTCCGAAAAGATTCAGCGGCTTGCTTCCACTGTTGCCGAGCGAAGTACTCATCGCCAAGCGCGGCAACAAGGTTCACATTCTTGTCATCGAGCGCGGCGGCGGCTTCAAGCTCCAACAGCGAGTCCGCATTCTGCTGGCTGCGATAGAGCAACGCGAGGTTGTAATGCGGCGCCGCCCACTTGCCGTCAAGTTCTATAGCGCGTTTGAACGCGCGTTCGGCACGAAACGTGTCGAGCTTGCCCTGATAAACCAGCCCAAGCGCATTTTCGACCGAAGCAAGCTTCGCACTCTGAAGCTGAGTTAGCGCGCGTTCCGCTTCGTCATAGAACTGTAATGATATTAACGCTTCTGACGCGCTGAGCTTTTCGAGCGCGGCAAGGTCTGCCCTGTCCGGAGCAAGCGCCCGTGCCCGCACGAGCATCTGCCCTGCGCGCTTGAACTCATCGACTTTGTCGGAGATGTTATCGCTGCGAACATCGCCGCTGACGATCAGTCTTCCTTGTCTGACAAGCGCTTCGGCAAGCAACGCCTTTAACCGAGCTGCATCCGGCGCCGCGGCGGGATCCGAAGCCAACCGCGTGTACATGTCCCACGCGCTTGTGTTTCTTGGCTCCAGCAAGTTCTTCGACGCGATTGCCGCTTCGACTTGCAGAACCAATGGCGAGGGCGCGCCTTCCGGCCGCGATATGGGAACCGAAACGGAGAGCGTCTCAGGCTGAGCATTCGCGCGTTCTGATGAGACGGCCGCAATGTTTGGTGGATTCACCGAAGGTTTCGGCGGAGCCGGAATCCTGGAAATCGTCACTTCAGCGGGCAGCGATTCGCGATTCGGGCTCGTCGCCGGCTGAGTTGCACCGATGCTTGCCGATGCCGGTGGAGTTACCCCACGTGGTGAGGAGGATTTCGCCGGCGTCGGTTGGGCGGGCTTCGGAGCTGCCGCACCTGGGGTCTCGGCCGGTTTGATGGTCGTGGCAATCGCACCGGACGGCTTTTCAGCGTTCGCCATCTGACTCGTCGCTGTTTTCGATTCGCGAGCTGCGGAAGCAGTTGGCGTGTCAACTTTTTTTGAGGTCGCCGTCGGATCGACCTTCGGTTGATTCGTCATGAGCGGCGCCGCCGGTTTTTGCTCGACGGCCGTGCGAGACACATTACGCTCGTTGGGTTCAGCCGCTTTGGGTTCGGGTACTTTGGACTCAGGAGGCTTCGATTCGGCGACAGTCTTCGGCACGGTTGTCCCTGAAGGGCGCTGCTCGCTTCCTGTCGGAACAGGCGGGCGCTGTCTCGCAACACCGATCTGGGCAAGCGCGCTCCCGCTTCGCCAGGGATGCTGTTTGTTCGCGGTGTCTTCCGAAAGTCGCGCCTTCAACAAATCGAAAAGTTCATCGGTGGTAGCGATTACATTGCCGCTTGTGTCGGCTCCGTCGATCAACACATCAGCGAGGTGCTTGGTAAACGCGCCGTGACCTCCCCATCGCTGTCCCTCGCGAGAGAACTCGCCGGGCCCGCTGCCAACAATCGCTGATATTCCAGAACGAGAAACCGTCAGTTGTTCAAACGCCTGTTCAAATGATTTGGCCGAGCTTGAATCGGTATCGGGATCGAAAAAATCGCGTCGCACCGCATCTGCGATAACCAGCACTCGACCGGCGCGAACCCGCCGGCTGAGCGCCTGACCGAGTTCGCTGACTGACAGTGAGGTTCCGTACGAGTCTTTCGGATCGGCATCGTACCCGAGAAGATAGGATTCGCCGAACTCGCGTTCGACGAAACCATGGCCGGAAAAGAAAATGATGACCGTGTCAGACTCGGACGCGGATCGCGCCAGCCAATTGCCGATTGCGGATTTGATCGCGGCGGCGGTCGCTTCCGCGCCGGTTATCAGCCGGACGTTTTGCGCGCTGACTCCGCGCTTCTCGATTGCGTCTGCAAACAATGCGGCGTCGCGATCGGCGAACTGAAGCTGCTGACCACCCGGTAGTTTTTGATACTTTGATACTCCAATGACAACCGCCCAGGTTTTTGATGACTGGTTGGATTGCTGCGCGCGGGCGGTTAAGGCCAGTGCGAATACGAATGCGAACAGTCGCAGCGTACTGGGCCTAAGTATGAGCGTAAATGTGAGCATGGACTCCAGATGGTAAAGGGCGCCAGCTTCTACATTGAGTAGAGGCGCGCGCCCTTAACAGCTTCAACATCGTTTGCCCTCAGGCAGGGCTTGATCTGTTCTACTTGAAACTGGCCACCGCAGCTTCTTCATTGTCGAACGATTCAAAGACTGTGAGTAGCTTGGTGATAGTCAGCAGGTCGTGAATCTTCTTGGTCTGATTCAGAAGCTTCAACTGGCCCCCGTTATGGTTCGTCGTGGTATAAGAGCTGACCAGTTCGCCGATCCCCGAGCTGTCCACATACGACACATCGCCCAGATTGAGCAGTATCTTTTTGTGCCCTTCGTCGAGTTGGCGACGGACGGCTTCGCGCAATTGCACGCTTCCTTCACCAATGGTGATCTTGCCGGAAAGATCCAGTATGGTGACCTCGCCCGCCTGACGATCTTTGATATTAAGATTTGCCATCGCACGTCTCCTTTTTCAGTCGCTACAGATTTAAGTATCTAATTTTTCAGCGCTTGTTCTTTGTCATTCGCACTAAACTTCCGCCCTCCGGATGAATTGAATGCTCAACCTCATCCATGAAAGTGCGCATGTAAAAAATGCCCCGGCCGCTCGGCTTTAGCAGATGATCCGAGTCGGTAGGATCGGGTAAGTGCGCCGGGTCAAACCCCGCTCCGTGATCCCTGACGTATACCGTGAGCGCTTCGTCTTCGGTAACAAACCGAACATCCACCTGCTTGTCGGCGACGTTTTTGTTGCCATGCATTATCGCGTTTATGACCGCCTCGTGCACCGCAAGCTCGATCCAGCTTGCGTCATCCTCGCTAAACCCCATCTTGGCTGTAACGCTCTTGGTAACCGATGCCACCAGGTCAACAAACTCAAGTTTGCTATTGATTGAAAGCTCGATGGTCTCTGTCATCGGCTCGCGGGATGCCTTTCGTCTGAACGTTTCCAACCGCCGGTCAAACCGCGCACTGTAACAAGCAAGGTGGTCTCAAGGCGCGTCATTGTGTAACATACGGAAAGTTGCGATGTCAAGATCGATGAGAATCAAGGGCCCTGCGCGTGTCGAAGGGTCACTCGCGGTACCCGGGGACAAGTCAATTTCACACCGGATAGCGATGCTGGCCTCCATCGCAAACGGGACCTCCAAGGTCTCGGGTCTGGCGTCCAGCGCCGATTGCAGCGCGACACTCGATTGCATTCGGAATCTCGGAATATCGGTCGAGGATAATGGCGCCGAGCTGCTAATTCACGGCCGGGGTTTGTTCGGATATCGCGCAGTCAGCGACCTCGTTAGTCTCGACGCCGGTAACTCGGGGTCAACAATAAGAATGCTCAGCGGGCTGCTTGCGGCGCAACACTTCACCTCTCGGATTGACGGGGATGCGAGCCTGCGCCGCAGACCGATGGCCCGAATTGTTAAGCCACTCAGCTTGATGGGCGCACAAATCGAAGCGGTGGACGGAAACTTTCCGCCACTTACGATACGCGGTCAGGAGCTGAGGGCTATAACGTACGCGAGCTCAGTCGCTAGCGCTCAAGTCAAAACGTGCGTGCTGCTTGCCGGCCTCTTAGCCGAGGGGCGAACAACCTATTCTGAACCGGCGCTTTCGCGCGATCACACCGAGTTGATGCTAAAGGAGCTGGGCGCATCAATTGACATTGAAGGCACGCATGCCGGCGCTCCCGGCCCACTTTCTCTAGAAGGCCGGCAAGAGTTGAATGCAATCGACTATCGAGTGCCCGGCGACGTCTCCTCCGCTGCATTCTTCATCGCTGCCGCAACGCTATTGCCCGGCTCGAAGGTGGTTATCGAAAATGTGAATCTCAATCCGACACGCACCGGTTTCCTTGAAGTATTGGCAGAGCTTGGCGCGCATATCGAACGCCAAAACGTCCGAGTGCAACACAGCGAGCTGGTCGGCGACCTCGTGATTTCGAGTGCTCGGCTCGTCACAGAATCGCCGGGATTAATCCTATCTAGTTCGATCATTCCCAACATCCTCGATGAGATTCCGATGCTTGCAATTGTCGCGACCCAGGTCGAAGGCCGAATCGAAGTACGCGACGCAAAGGAGCTGCGCATCAAAGAAAGCGATCGCATACATACCGTGGCCGATGGCATACGAGCGCTCGGCGGCGAGATAGAAGAAAGTGAAGACGGCTTCTCGATCAGCGGACCACAGCGACTTATTGGCGGGCGAGTTGATAGCGCCGGCGATCACAGGATCGCTATGGCGTTTTCCATCGCTGGCCTGGCGGCGGATGGAGTGACCGAAATCTCAGGCGCCGATTGCGCGAGCGTTTCGTTTCCCGGGTTCTACGCCTCGCTGGCGATGTTGACCTCGCCCGACGGCGCGGTTGAAACCGAGCGTGCTTAATAATTCGATGGGTCACGACACACTTCTTACTCCTCATAAGGACGCACCGATCTTTCTCGTCGGCTTCATGGGCGCCGGCAAGACTACGGTCGGTCGAGTGCTTGCCCAACACCTCGGATATGATTTTTTCGATCTGGACGAACTGATCGAAACGCGAGCGGGCAAATCCGTTCAAGCAATCTTCGCTGAACTCGGCGAAGCGGAGTTTCGCCGTCTCGAACACGAAGCCATTCGCGCGCGCAGCGATCGGTCTCGCGCGGTCATCGCGCTGGGTGGCGGCGCGTATGTATCGGATCGGAACCGGACGCTCCTTCGAACGATTGGACGCACCGTGTGGCTCGACTGCCCGCTCGACATTTGCCTTACGAGAGTCAGTGTGGATCAGTCGCGCCCGTTGCTTGGCGATGAAGGCGAAATGCGAGAGTTGCTCGAAGAACGGCGTCTGGCGTACGCCCAGGCAGACTACGTTGTGAAAACCGGCGAACTTCCCCCTGAAAAACTGGTAATCGAGATAACGAGATTATTGGATTAGCTAATTCAGCGCGCGGAACTTCGGAAAGGAACTCGGCACAAGTTTCCGTAATGTTCGGTTATTCGGTTGGCTGACTTGTAACGTCTGGTCAGTCCTTCGCGTGCTTTGCGGTCCTTTGCGACTTTGCGCTGAGTATTTGGCCTTACCCCTTCAATACCAAGCGCAAGGCGCAAAGGACCGCAAAGCGCGCGGAGCTTATTAAGCAACGCAGAATCCGAACACTACCCAAGTTTCGTGAAGTTGATCGCTCCAAGCCGGTCTGCTACAAGTCATGAATGCAGGAACCTACATTCTCGGTGGATGCCAGGGGAGGATTGGAAAATGAACCGCTGGACAATTGTTCTTGGAATGCTCGCCTCATTGTTCTTAATTGCGAACTCAGCGAGGGCCCAGCAGTTTGAACTGGGACTGTCGGTCGGCGCTCTCAAGAGCGGAGATCACGATTTGCCGGCAGTAGGCACGATTAAGGCTGACACAGGGTTTGCCTTCGAGGTGAACTTTGCGGCGCGAGTCTTTAATGCTCACCTCGCCGCGCTCTACGTTGAAGTTCCATTTGCGGGCACGCCAAACACCGGCCTTACATCCTCAAACCCATTCTCGCCGAGCGATTACTCTTCCTTCTTCCTGACGCCTGGACTCAAACTAAAGGTTCTGCCGGTTGCGCCCATATCACCGTATGGATTCGTCGGCGCTGGAATTGCGCGATTTCATTCGGGCTCGTCCCTGGCCAACGGACAACCCAACACCGGAGACCAGTCGGCCACTCGTGGAGCGGTTGATTTCGGCGCTGGCGTGGATTGGAAAGTGCTCCCGTTTTTCAGCGTCCGCGGCGAAGTGCGTGATTTTTATTCCGGCACTCCGAGGTTCAACATCAACGTGATCGGTGACAAACAGCACAACGTGCTGGTATCGGGCGGAGTTGTGTTTAGATTTTGATGTGCTACGCCGGATTTTTCGGCAGCTTCTCTCGGCGACTTTCTAACCAACGCTCAAACGATGGGGCGCTCTCCGCTGAGTGCCTGCCCAGCAACAGGCCTTCGACGCCAATGTCTTCGTCGAGGTCGGGCCAATGCACACCGTAACCGGCGCCGCTGATCTGAAGATTAGCGCGTTCCGCTGGGGTGCCGTTTGCCAAACGCGGATACCATCCGATTGGAACCGAGACAGAGCGGCCGTCTTCGAGGTCAACGGACAGTGTGTCGTCCGTGACCTCTACGCTCAAGACCCTAGCTAATGTGACCACTGCAGAATTCATCCCATTCATTTCTCGGTTGCTCCAGGCTATCGCGCACGATGCGCTCAATGGTTCGCAGCTCTCGGCGGCTGTACCCGTGATTTGTGACCAGCGATGCATCTGGATCGAGCCAAAACTTCGCGCTGCAATTCTCTCGATCGGCGTGCGCATGTCGCGGCTCTCCGCAGTCGTACGAGTAGAAGTAGAAGCGATATGGTCCCGATCTCAAAATCGTCGGCATCACTGTCATTCTATCGCAATGGACGCCGCAGAGAAATCCTACAGAAGGAGGCAGTTCGTCTTGATACTGAAAGCAGCGAAGCCATAACCGCGTTGAAGAAACTAAGCGAACATTGATCAACAACGATGATTGTGAAGTGAATCAACGGGTCAAAATCTCAGCCCACGAGCTTCGCCTTACCCTTCCAAAAACGCTCTCGCAAAACGTTCTTTTGGATCTTGCCGGTTGCGGTGCGCGGCAGAACGTCAATGAAGTCCACGCGCTTAGGACATTTGTAATGTGCGAGACGTTCGCGGCAGAAATCCGCGAGTTCGGATTCAGTAGCGCTCGCCCCGGGTTTCAGCACGACTATCGCATAAGGAACTTCGCCCCAGCGCTCATCCGGAGCTGCAATGACCGCTGCTTCAAGTACAGCCGGATGTTTGTAGAGCAGGCCTTCGACTTCGATTGAGGAAATGTTCTCGCCACCCGAGATGATCAGGTCTTTCTTTCGATCGACGACTTCAATGTAGCCTTCGCTATCGAGCAACGCCATATCGCCGGTGTGAAACCATCCGTCGACGATCACCGCATCCGTCGCTTCCGGCTGGCGCCAGTAACCTTTCATCACTACGTTGGCGCGGGTGATCACTTCGCCGACCTCGCCGCTGTCAGGCTTGACGTCGTGCCCTTCATCGGCCACTACTCGAATATCGACGCCGATCATCGGGTAGCCGGTCTTCGCCTGCACGCGCAGTTTTTGTTCGTCCGGCCAGTTTTCCATATGCGGCTTGATCTTCGACACCGTCAAAAAGGGAGCTGTTTCGGTCAGACCGTAGATTTGAATAACCTTCCATCCGAAGTTCTCCTGCGCGCCTTGAATAGTCGCAAGCGGCGGAGCTGAACCCGCGGTTCCAACTCGGACATCTCGCGGCAAACGGCGAAGTGCATCCGCATCCAGCTGATGATTCAAAGCCATGTTGATCATCGTCGGCGGCATGCACGCGAAGCTCACTTGCTCACGAGTAACAAGCTCAAAAAACGCGGCCGCTTCGAACTTCTTGATGATCACGTGAGTCCCGCCCATCCCGGTCACCGCATAGCCGACTCCCCAACCGTTGCAGTGAAACTGCGCGAGCGTGTGCAGATAAACATCGCGTTCGTGAATGCCGAATTCGCAGACCGAATTCATCGCATTGATGTAGAGATTCCTGTGCGTAAGCATTACGCCCTTCGGCCTGCCGGTAGTGCCCGAGGTGTAGAGCAACGCCGAAGCCTCGTTCTCATCTATCTCGACCGGGGGCGGCGGCTCAACCGAAGCCTGGGACAGCAACGATTCGTAGTCGAGCCAGTTCTCATTCGAACTCATATCGGCCGCACTTGAATCGTTCGCCAGGATGAAATGCTCGACGGTCTCCAGCTTATCGCGGATCGGATCGATCAGGTGCGTCAGCCCCTCTTCGACAATGAGAACCTGTGCGCCGCCGTGATTGAGTATGTAATCAAAGTCATCTGGGACCAGCCTGAAGTTCAGCGGCATCAGTATTGACCCCAGGAGAGGCGTGCCAAAAAAGGCTTCGAGAACGCGATGACAGTTCTGAGAAAGAATCGCGACTCGCTCGCCCTTCTGAATTCCGAGACTGCGCATCAGATTTGCCCAGCGGTTGACTCGCTCGCCGAACTGGCGATATGTCAGTCTTAAATCGCCGCAGACGATGGCTTCTTTGCTTGAATGCGCGACCAGCGCCCGCTTAAGAAAGTCGAATTCATTGAGAGGAACGATCACCGGAATGCCTCCTGAAGGAAGTTGCTCGACCCGAGCGCGGCCCAGCATAGCACAGATCAAAAGTGATCGTGTAGCAGATCAATCGAACTAAGTTTCGCCGTTCATTTGATAACCAATCCACGTTTAGGGCATCATTCTGCTCCGTGAAATCAGACTTCAGATTCCATCACAAGATCAGGGTTCGATTCGCCGACACCGACCTGCAGGCCATCGTCTTCAACAGCAACTACCTGACTTATTACGACGTCGCGTGGACGGAGTATTTCCGCGAGGTGGGTTTCGAGTGGAAGGATCTGTTGGCGCTGGGAGTCGATACGGTGCTGGCTCGCACGACAATGGAATTCAAATCACCCGCCAGATTCGACGAGGTGCTCGAGGTACACGCCAGAATATCGAAGATCGGAACGACCAGTCTGACTTTTGAATTCGAGATCTATCCCGAAGGTGAAGAGTGGCCGGTTAATTCAGCGACCTCGCTCTATGTCTGCATCGACCCGAAGACGATGAGGTCAACGCCCGTGCCCGATCTACTGCGTGAGCACATAAGTAAGTTTGAAGGAGACAGACTTGACGGCTACTCGGTCCAGTCCTCTTCTTCTTCTTCAACCGCCACGTCCAGTTCGATTGGATCCAACCCGACGACCTCCAACTGAGTGCCGCAGTCAGAGCATTCGACAGTGTCGCCCTTGTCGGTATCTTCATCCACTTGAACTTCAGCGTCACATTCCGGGCACGTACCTCTTGGCATCTTTGTCAGCCCTCCGTGGTATTTTCGTTACGTTCTAAATGCAGTGAGCGTCAACGAAAAATATCTAAACCGAAATGCATGGGATTTGCAAGAAGCGCGACAGAAGCGCAACGCAAACAACGGCGAACGATTCCTCCTTTTCGGTTGTCCTCGGAATTACTCTTATTGGCGTCTTGACATCTTCTGCTTGCCGGCCTCGATACGCTGTCGCGCGAGCGCTGCCTCTTCATGATTCGGGAAACGCCGCACGACTTCGAGGTAAGCTCTCCCGTCGTAGACGTATTCCGAGGTGACTTCGTTGAAATCGAAGACTATGTGAAGCTTGCTGTAGCGGTCCAGACCAACATCATTGAGAAAGTAGTCGCGCGCCCTCGCGTTCCAGTTCTCCTCCGAGGCATCCGCAAGTCGTTTTCGCGCGCGCTGAGTTAACGCCTGCGCGTCGCGGTCCGCTTCTTCTCCCATCAGCAGCAACGCGCGCGGCACGAGCGGCGACTGGCTGAAACGCTCGATGAGCAGCCGGCACAAGGATATTCGTTCGAGGCCATCTTTTGTTCCTTCGATTAGTTTCATGATGCGACGGTCCTCGCCGGCCTTCCCAGGCGCCGCGAGAGCCGATTCGAGGATCCAGCCCCGTGTGCGTCTTGTCACCGCGACGCGGTAAAACCGCGGCTCTCCTCTGAGCTTTGACGACGTGATTATGTATACGGGACGCCCGAGTCGAAGACGATGGATTACTTCAGACTGCAGGCCCGGTTCACGTCGCAGCGCCGACAGCCGATCATCAACTACGAAAGCCCTGGAAAAGGTCAGGCGCCTGGAAGACTGAGTACTGTTGGTTACAGCATTGTCCGGTCGATCAGGTGTGGAGTCCTGTTGTGCGCTGGCGTGCGACCATGAAACAACCGAGAGTAACATCACGACGGCTCCGTTCCTGAGGCTGGAGTGGTGGTTCATGCTTTTCCTCCCGAGGAATTAATCCTCTGCAACGTTGAGATGGAAATAGAACCAGGAAGGATTTGGAAACGATAGACTCTACAGCTAACCGTTTAGACTTCTACAGCTAACTGTTTGGTCGCTTAGAATAAGACCAATTGAGTCGAAAAAGCAACAAAACTTGACATGCGCTCGGGGCATTCGCTATTGTCAAACTCCTTCTCGATCTGACACCGGGAGGCCAGCGTAGCTCAGTTGGTAGAGCATCGGTTTCGTAAACCGGAGGTCAAGGGTTCGAGTCCCTTCGCTGGCTCCATAGAATCAAAAAGTTAGGTCGCTCCCGAAGCGACCTTTTCTATTTGGATATACAAACGGTTATACATTCAGCGGTTGAATGACAGGAATTGTCGGCGGTGAAACCAATTCTCTGAGAAATCTGTTTTCGGTTGGGGAAGGCGCCTAGCACTCGACACCGCGTTTTCACCGATAAGATATTCCTCAATCCTCTGGCCCGACAACTAAGAACCTCCAAACGCGACGGCAGAACCTGCGATTCTCACCGTCTTTAAGTACCGAGGATGTGATGGGCACGATTGAAGAAAGGGCTCCGTCATTCCTTCGCTTCAACAAGCGAATGCTATGTCAGCTCGCGTACTGCGATCTCGGCGATCTTCGCGATCTCGTGTCTTGGTTCATCGCAGGGATGCGCGGGATTTAACGGGGAAGCAAGCAGTAGCTGAGTCTCCAATTCTGAGGCGGCGAGGAAACATCTGGATCAGGGAAACACCATGGCAGCAGGGCTCAATGGGATCATCGGTCACTCAACCGTGATGCAAGAGCTGACGACCCTTGTTTTGAAGGTCGCACCCCACGATTGCAGCGTTCTAGTCCATGGAGAATCAGGTACCGGCAAGGAACTCATAGCCCGCTCCATTCAAGAGAATTCCAAGCGCGCGAAAGGACCTTTCGTGCCACTCAACTGCGGAGCAATGCCAGACGCTCTCACCGAATCCATTCTTTTTGGTCACGAGAAAGGTTCCTTCACTGGCGCCTCCTCTGATAAGCGTGGCCTCTTCGAAGCAGCCAACGGCGGCACAATCTTCCTGGACGAAATAGGTGAAATGCCACTCACCGCGCAAGTCAAACTTCTCAGAGCGTTACAGGAGAAAGAGATTGTGCGCGTGGGTGCGACGCGGCACGTTAGGGTCGATGTCCGCGTTATAGCCGCAACCAATCGGGATTTGAAAAGCATGATTGCCGAGGGTCGTTTCCGGCAGGACCTCTATTACCGTATTTCAACCTTCGAGATTCAAGTTGCTCCACTCAGAGAGAGACGGGCAGACATACCGTCATTGGCCAACCATTTTCTCGACAAGCTTTCGAGCCTAGCGTGTCATCCGCTACCCATGACCTTCGAGGAAAATGCATTGAACGCACTGGCAAGTCATGACTGGCACGGCAACGTAAGGGAGCTCGAGAACGTAATGAGTCGCTTGCTCGTCGTCGCGGGTACGTCGACCATTACACGAGCTGATGTGGAAGCCGTGCTTGGTATACATCCAGCTCCGGCAAGCCTCGTTGCTCAGACCCACTCGAGTGTACGCGCCGGAAGAAAGACGAGTGCTGCGCCCCAACACAGCGGAGCTCTGCGAAGATGAGACCATCTCAGCCTATATGAGGCGAGTTAAGCTCGACGTACTTACCGCCGCTATTAGTCAATATCCAAATAGAACCGCAGCAGCGCAGAGGCTCGGTTTAACCAAAGAAGCACTGAAGAGGCAGTTACGATACCTGCGTAACACTACAGCGCGCTCGACAACTATGTCCGCGAATGATCAGGAGGAGCTATGAACAGACGAGCAAGTAATTTACTGGAGAGCAACTATCCGCTGGTCAGTGTCCAGCGGTTCCAGTCATTGAAGTGCGACGTGAACACGCGGCAGCTCGACGAACTTGCCAAGTACATTAGCTACGTTGAGGCGGCAAGCGGAGACAAACCCACTGAGGGGGAAGTTGTAGGCGCGGCACTCACCGAGCTGTTCAAGCTCGACCGCGGCTTTCAGAAGTGGAAAGACCGGTCCCAGAAACCTGATGCAAGTTCACAGAAGCCAGGGGAACTCACAGCACCGAGCAAGGCGTGACTCTAGTGAACGCGACGCCGTTTACCGCCCGCGCCCCCATGCTCCTCAAGTTGATTTGGGAGTCTCACGAGAAAGAATGATGCGCAACGCTGATACGTTGCCTTTCTTCAGCACGGATCGGAAGGAGTTTAAAGAGGCCCCCAGGATGGCTTGAGGAGAGCCTCCTGCGCAGCGAGGCTTTGGAAGCAGCTAGAAAGGAGACCGAACAATTACGATCGCCCGACTTCCCCGCGCGCAACATAGGACAATCGCCTTCTCAGACGCGTCAAGCACTGACCGGTCTGATCGCGACACTTACTCACGTGGTAGATGAAGCACCATGAAAATGTGTAGGGGTGTAGGGGATTAGGTATCTCCGGCGGGCTCTTGGAAGTAGCCGTCAGCGTCACGCTAACCAATATAGGCTTCTCGCGGTGTGTTGCGAACACTCCATGGCAAGAGTAAGCTGACTCCCGCTCGGGAGGTGACATCGTCTAAGAATGGGGAGTCGGTGAGACCTGAACGCGTGACCTGTGCGCCTGGCTATTGGCGAGTTCCGCACGAGCTTGAGCCTATTTGAGCTTTCTCAACTCAGCCAGGATAGAGTCGTTCAAGGCGCGAACCTTGTAGTCTTCATCGAAAAACGTCCAACGCACAACACCATTCTTGTCGATGACCAAGACTGCCGGCCTGGCAATTTTGCCGTCCGGATTATAGAGGTCATAAGCGTCGATGACCATATGCTCCACGTCTGAGAGAACCGGAAACGGGAGTTTGAGTTTGTTTACCAACTCGCGGGTTTTGTCCTGATTGTCGACGCTGATGGCTATAATCTCGGCATCAACGGCGGTGAACTTGTCATAGTCTGCGGCCAGACTGGCCAGCTGCTTTCGGCAATATGGTCACCAATAGCCTCGGTAGAACACGAGCACGACTTTTGACTTATCGGCGAAGTCCTTCAAGGCTACGCTCGTGCCCTTCGACGACGGTAAGCTGAACTGAGGAGCGCGATCGCCGATCTTCGGGACTGCGCCCAAGGTTACCAATGCACACAGCCCCGAGAGCAACAGGGCTTTGGCAATTCTTAGCATGCGAATCCCTCCACTTGTTAGCCTAAACGAAAACAACTCTACACGAGTCGAAGGTATGATCAAGCAAACCCTAAGGCGTTGCCACGACTAACCCGATCGGTGACGAACGTTCCGGCAAGGCGATTGCCCCAATGTCTACCAGCCCCGCGTCCTCAATGCTGCCAGTAACTCTGAGCGCGTTGATGCTCTGATTGGCTGCTCCGATGTTGAGCTGATACAAGAATCTACCTTCTGGATCCAAAGCAATCTCGAAGGGCGTTCGCCCGAAGGTCGCCGTGCTGTGAGTGCCCGCAAGGCTCAACTCGCCGCCGACCCCGATCGTGTAAAGTGATAACGAGTTCGTCCCGGTATTAGAAACCCAGACGCGGTTGCCGTCGCCGTGCGCGACAATCCAGCAAGCCGCTCGTTCAGGCGCATTGCTGATCGCGTCCGCCAAGGAGAGCGAACCATCTTCGCTAACCAGATAGGTCGACGCGCCGGGCAGTCTTGCGTCCGCCACGATCAACCGATTAACGGCTGTAGAGTTGAACACAGCGGCAAATGGACCGCGTTGGTTGTTCAATTCTGACAGGAAACGCAGCCTGCCGTTGGATCTCACCGAAAAGCAATCAATGCCGCCCGAGCCGAAGCGAATCCCTATCAGCATGCTGTCATCACCCGTGAAGAGCACTTGCGTCGGGTTGTCGCCGATGGCAAGCGTGATCCTGCGCTTGATACGAGTAAGCGAGCCCGTGGCTTCGACGAAGAAGCCAGAATAGGTCGGCGGATTGGCGGCATCGCCCTTATTGGCGACGTAGAGAAGGTTATTCTTGAGTGCGAGACTCGCTGGCTCGACGCCTCGCGCAGGCACGGGCTCGTTCACTAGCGCGAGCGAACCGTCGTCTTTTATTGCCATCACGGAAATGTCGTCGCTGCCCGGATTTACAGCGAAGAGCATTGTTCCTTCTGGGCTGACGACCAATGGGCTTTGCGAATCGACAAGTCTCCCTGTTCCGCGGCCACCCGTTGGGTAGGTTGCGAGAAAAATGAGTAAACCAGTCGAAGGACTGGCCTCATAGGCGGCGATCATGTTTGGACCGTCCGGGTTGGTTATCGTGTACACAAAGCTGCGCCGGCCTGTGCCCAACTCCAGTTCAGCAGACCTTTGGATTCTGACATTAGCGCTAGCAAATGGTAACGATACAGCTAACAGCGCCGCGCCAGTGATGGCCGCTCGAAGCCAACTACCTAGAGACTCGTTTAACATCGGATTTCTCTACCTATAGATGTCGCCGCAGCACAATAATATTCCCGTTAACAAGATTCGAGCGCGTAGTCATCTTGAATCCAAGCTCGCCTCCAGGTATGAAGACGCTTTTGAGACGTTATCGCACCCGTCGCAGGCTCGCGCTCTGATTTCCAAAATGCGAGCGAGCACAAGCATTTCGTCAGTGAAGTCCACGCCGATGACTCTTCCTGTGCCGCCGACTTTTTGCGAAAGGATGTAGCAGCTCTTTCCTGCGCCTGATTCCAGATCAACTACAGTCTCGCCTTCTTTGACGTAGGGAGACGGGTCACCGCATCCGTAGTCTTTCTCGATAATCTCCGGCGGCAGCATCTCGATGAAGCGAGAATCATACTGCGTTGGGCAGCACAGCGACGGCTCGGTGCGACGCGCGGCTCTGGCGTAGCAACGCTGAACGGCACTTTCGATGTTTTCGATTGTCGGCGCCGATTGTGCTGCGATCTCCCCGTTGAAGGTTTCGCTCATGAACCGAGTTCCTCTCTTAAAATAGACTGCACCGATCTGAGGCGAGCGGGCCTCCACGACCTCCATTTGGTATTAATCGCGCGCAAAGGCCGGTTATTCCCAGCTGCCGTAGTACCAGCGAGCGATGTGGCAGGGAGCCACGCCTGACCAGTAAGCGACGATTGCCGCTTGGTTGATCAGAGTCGTTTTCCATAATGCCTTTGCTCGTTCCACCTCCGCGCTGAAGTGGCAACCGCAGCGGGGCAATCACGATGCGGCCCCTCCTGCGCAGCCGCGAAACAAGCTCGAAATCCTCCATGATGTCTACTTCTGCGAACCCACCCATTTCTCGGAACGGGTCCATGAAGCTGAAATACGGTGATTGAGCACACCGATCGCGGCGCGCATTTCCAGTTCTTGGAAGCGATCCAGGGGAAAGGCCAGATTGCGATCCGCCTGCACGCCTGAGTGATCAAACGCACCGCTCTTGTGCGATTCGAGCAGAGTTTGAGGTCTCAAAATCGCGGCTGATTTCTCGAAAACGACGCGTCGCCGGCCATACGGGAACAATCGAACGCCGGCTGTTCTGGACTGTGAAATCCGGCGGTGGTAATTAGCCCTACGCGCGCGTCGCTCAACGGCTTTTCGAGCTTTGCGAGCGGCGCCGGTTGGATGGCGTAACGCGCGAACGGATAGGCTGTCATGAACAAACGATATGTGAGGATCAGTTCTCGATACGTCGCCACTAGCGTTTAGCCTGCTCTCGGAAGTCTGACATGAAAGGTGTAATTCGAGAATCCTCGAGAGTATTTCGTCGAGTCTCTTCCTTAAGTGGAATACGAGCAAAGAGAAAGCGTGAAACGACCAGAACATGAGAAACGGAGCAAGCGTAGCTGTCATCATTCCAGCATTGAACGAGGAAAAATCCATCGGGAAGGTCATCTCCGCGCTCCCTCGTTGTGTGGATGATTGCATGGTCGTTGACAACGGCTCAACAGACAGGACCAGTGAGGTCGCACAGACGCTGGGCGCGCGCGTGTTGTTGTTGAATCACGCCGCTGTTACGGCGCTGGTTGTCTGGCAGGCATAGCTGCGATTGACGAGAACCTAACTGAGCGCAACTAATTGCCAGCCATTGCTCATTAGACCCTCCACTCGACATTCCTAAAGTTTTCGCCCCTGGTCAGTGAGAATCTTAGCGTCGCGGCGCACATCAGCCCATTTTATGATCAGATCGCGAATCGTTCCTGACTCGGTCGCGGTTTCAAGTACGTTAAAGGCTTCAAACAAGACACGCCGCTGAACCTCTCGGTGCAACGGCACTCCGAAATGATGACCCATCGGCCAGGGAACAAAAACTGCGCGCGGCACTTTCAGAACCTCCGTGACATCCCTTGCGACGGTGATGGAAACCGTAGGCACGCCTCGCGCTTCCACCTCGCGCTGAATCAGCCCCACGGACTGATGGCAAATCGGTCACGCAGGTACGAGCAGCGCAGCGTCTGCCTTTTCGTGGTCGGCTACGGCGTCGGCAATGCCGCGAGCGACCGTGCGTTCGAATTTCGCGGGGTCCATGTTGTACCCGATAAAGCTGAAGAAATTCTCTGTGAGCCCGCCGATATGTTTTTCTGAGACCATCTCCTGCAATCGCTCGATCGGAAAGATGACATTGATGTCGAGGTCGGCATCGTCGTGAGGATACTTGAGTTGGTGGATAATCAAATCATCTTGTCTTGCCGATGAAGGCACGCGGCGAAAATTGAAGTCGCCGAACGGATGGCAAACGTCAAGCGGCTTGTCCCGTTTTAGATGGACTCCGCACGAGCTGATCATCGTAATTCGCGACCGGGCTAGAGGTTGCTTGAGCGGCGCCAGCTTCACGAAACTCTCTTTGGCAATCATCGAGCCGGGATAGCGCTCGTTGATCGTTTTCCACAAACCCGGGCGCAGTTGCGAACCTGTCTCTCTCGGATCAGAAAGCTGAGGTGGACCTTTTGCCTCCAGGGAAGAACTCCGGTTCCCGATTCTCTTATTGGCTTCCGTCATGAATCCATTCTCCAGACTTCTTGATAAGATAAAAATGCAGATGGAAATAGAGCAACGCGAGCGTTGAGTCATCATGCCCAAGAACGTTGTCAATGAACGCAAGATCGGCAGGTTCGTATCGCAGCAGGATTTTGACAGCTTCGATCCAGGACTTATCGATCTCTCTCCTACCCGAGGCTTCGTTGCCGTCGCCAAGGTGCAATCGAACGAAGCGGATTATTTTTTCCGTCTCGCCCGCTGCCGCAGCTTCCATCAAATACGGCACTGACATCTATTTTCTCCGTCTCTGCGCAAACAAGAATATGCGAGAGCGCTTCTTCCTTCGAATACCGCTCTCGCCTTATTCTATCCCAGTGACGCCTCTACTGTTTAGGCGCACTTGCCGCGCAGCACGGCGCGGCGGGCAAGCAACAACTTGCGCCGGTTAGGCAGCAACTCGAAGCTGATTCCGTATTAGACTGCGCGTTACTGGCAGCGAACACGGCTCCGGCTAGCGTAAGGACGAGGCCAAGAGCAAATAGTCTTATGTTTTTCATTCAAGTGTCTCCTGATTGTATAAGAGTTGTGGTTGAGCCCTCGAAAGAAATCTTGGGCAGTCGAGCGCAAAAACTCTCTAGATTAAAAGGACACAGCAGCGTTGATAAGTGCGTCCTTTGTCAAGGAGCCGAAAGGTTCCAGCCTGGTTCCCAAAGGAAAATGGGAGGGCGGCTGCCGGCACAAAGGACGCACGATCAATACCGCGCGACTTGCTATGGTGGTCGGAAACCTGATCCATCGGTTGACAGCACCAAGTGGTGGAATCGGCATTAGGCAGCCAAGCCCTCGGTGTATTGTCGGGAATGCCTGTCGATGGCCTGCAACAGCCGTGCTCGGCGCTCGACGGGCCGCACGCACTAACTGGGCTCGCGGACGCAAGACTCAAGCTCGGCCTGGTGCCATCCGCCGCCATAGGGGATGTGTAATTCCAGGCGCAATTCGCCATCCAACACACGCCGCTTGCCCGGAAAACAAGGACGACGGCAACCGCGAATCGGATAAAGAGGAATGTTGGGCAAGTACGCATGGCTGACTGGATGATTACCTTTTCCGTTCCTATTGTCCGGGGCGGTAGCAAATATATTCCCGGTGAGCCCCACTCGTGAAAATACATGTTGAGTACATCCATTCGTGGACGAATTCACCTCTACCTTTCATACCGGTGCACACTTGGTTGCAAATCACCGTCACTCTCCCGCCAGTCTGATCGATGATGCGCCAAGTACTCGGCGGCTCTCGCGCTCCTGCACAAACACAACAGCGCGCAGGTTCTCGCGCCGCCACCCGTTCACAAGGTTGGCCGTGGCCTCCGCGTTGAACGCCCCTCCTTCCGCCGGACTGATTCTTCCGATGACCGTTAGACGACGCACGACTGCGGCGTGTCTTAACAAACGCCCGCCGTTTTCTCCTCGCAACACGTTCGAACGCAGGTTGTCTTCAGTGATCGCAAGCAGAACATCGGCTTTACCCCTACTGCCATCCGGGAGAGCTTCGATATGAACCCGCAACGGCACGGCGCTGGCCTTTGCGTCCGGCGAGGTACCGACTCGCGTGACTTGCACTGCAGCTTTGTTCGCGTGCGCAGCTTTGTCAATTGCATCGTGTGCTCTACCCATATTGCTGCCGACGAACTCAGCCTGACCGTCAACAATCATCTGCGGCGTGTAATTACCATCGATCCCGAATACATCGGCGTACTGAGCCTGTCGCTTGCTGAAGTCGGCGGACGAATATGGGTCGGCCCATCCGAGCCGGTTCCAGTAATCCACGTGCTCACTAAGAGCGATGACTTCGGCGCCCGCAACTGGCTGTATCTTATCGAGTCGTGCAAGCGCTTCATCCGCGGGCGGACAACTCGAGCATCCTTCTGAGGTGAACAACTCCACGAGCACAGGTGAGCGGTTGCCCGACTGGGGCTCAACTGCCCGCTCAGCTTCAACGACTGTAGAAGTGGCGATAGTCTCTCGAACGATCGCTACACCAAAAAACAGCAATCCAACAATCGCAAGCATCAAGACGATCCTACATTTCATACTCTCTCCTATATTGTCCGGCCGATAAGGCTAATCATCCTGCCCATTGGTCGCGCCGGCTTCAATTGTTTTTCGTCGCTAATGGTTGTAATCGGCCTCTTGGGAGATTTATTTCCGCTTAGGCGTTGATTCGCATCCAAATGACATCATCTCCCAACCACGACGGAAGGTATCCCAGGTGGCGCAAACAAAATTAGAGGAGATCGGAATAAAATGCCCGTCTGCCGGATTTGATCAATATGACACTGAATCCAGCGGGGTAATATTGTTTCAATCGGACTCGTCATTGCGCATCCATGAATTTGAGTTGGAAGCGTTGCCTCACCTCGACTCTCTGATGAGAGCAGCGGGACGGGTGTCCCGTGGCCGGTCCGACGCTGAAGATGTTGTGCAGGAGACTTATCTGCGGGCCTGGAGGTACTATGGCTCGTTCGAGTCCGGGTCGAATTGTCGAGCGTGGTTATTTAGCATCATGTTTAACGTGATAAACGGTAGAAGTGGCAAGCAAGCCAGGCAAGCCGAGATTCCCCTGGACGACGAAGAGACGAACGACTACCGGCAGAGCAACGTTGTGAGGTTCGACCCGATCAAGCAAATCGAAGGTCATGAGGTGCTGGCCGCGACCAATCTGTTGCACCCGGATCAGCGTTCGGTGTTGTGGCTGGTAGTTGTGGAGGAGTTCTCCTACAAGGAAGCAGCCGACATTCTGGACATTCCAATTGGAACGGTTATGTCGAGACTGCATCGAGGCCGCCGCGAGCTTCGCCGCTTGTTGATGACGGATCGCGCGAGTGGCACGAATGGCTAATCACCGTCGCAGGAGAATCGGGGATACTCGTACGCGGAGTGAAAGAGATTCATGAATTGTAGTGAGGTAAAAAAGACTATTCAGTTATACCTGGATAACGAGCTTGATGCTCGCAACACGCTCGAAGCGCAGGGCCACTTGGAGTCTTGCTTCGCTTGTTCGGCGTTGCTCGAAGCATATTCGAAGCAAGATCACCTATTACGAGAGTTCGCGCGCGCCGAAACGGCCAACCATCAAAAAGTCCGTGAAGATATTCTCGCCGCCATTCGCAATCAACCTCTTCGAGCGCAGCGTCCTCTGTTCGCGCCGCGTTTGTTGCGGCGCGTTGCTGCCGTTGCAGCGATCGCAGCTCTTGCAACGTTGTTGTTATTGCGCGGCGGGTCGTTGCCGGGGTTGGACGACAAGGTCTATGCAGCCGCGGTAGCGGACCATTTCGACCATTGCACGCTCGATAAGCTGACAATGGCCACAACCAACAGCGGCGAGATAGACAAGATGGTTGCCGAGTACGGCCATCTGAAAAAAAGCCCCAACCTGTCGACGTATGGATATTCCGGACTTCGCGCAAAGGTTTGCCCGGTCACAGGCGGAAAGATTCTTCACCTGGTTTTTCAGAGCTCGGAACAGCCACCGCTTTCAGTCTTCATGCGCCCCCATCGCGACAACGATCAGATCGACAGCCATGTACACGTCAAGCAGGAAAGCAGTTGCAGGGTAGCTGGTGTTTCGGTCTCAGGTGTCGATGTTCTTGTTGTCACATCTTTGGACGACAACCAAACCGCAATGATACTTCAGACGGTTGTCGGTCAATTGTGATTCTTCGTCCTTAGAAATACCGCAGCCAATCCGTAGTTCCACGCGCACACAAACTGAACCGGCTACCAACCCCTTAAACTTTGAGCAGGAGACTTAATAATGAAGCTGAAAATTGCCCTTATGCTGATCACAATTCTCGGGAGCGCCGCGACCGGAGCGGCCCAGAAGCAGGAAGTCGGGTTGCTACTTGGCGGCATCTCAACCGGCGACCGCAAAACAAGTTCGCCGCCGGGCGGCTCAGCGCGGATCTCGACGGGGCTTACCTTCTACGCCAACTACGCCGTGCGCCTCGCGGAGTTCAAGCCAGTGTCCATCTACTTTGAAGTTCCATTCGCCGCAACCCCCAGCACTGCGATAACTTCGGCCATTGCGGCGGCGCCCCGCAACTACGCCTCCATATTCATCACCCCTGGTCTCAAGTTCAAGTTCCTGCCCGGATCGCGTCTGTCACCTTACGCGGCCGTCGGGGGTGGCTACGGGCGATTCGCCGAGAGCGATTTTCGGGTTGATGATCAACCCAACACCGGAAGGCGAGGAACCAGTAGCGGAGTCTTCGACTACGGCGGCGGTATCGATGTCCGCATAGTTCGCTGGTTGAGCTTGCGTGGAGAAGTCCGCGACTTTTTCTCGGACATACCAAATTTCAATGTGTCGGTTGCAGGCGACCGCCAACACAACGTCCTGTCATCGGGCGGCATCGTGTTGCGTTTCTAAAGACATCAGGTGGGGTTAGCCGCGCTTGGTTCGGCACTACCTAGAGGTACGGATGTCTTCCACTCTCTTCCGTTTGATGTCTGGCACCACGGCATCTTCGGCGGGTATCCTACAACCAACAGTAAGAACGGGATTCGTTGCCTGGTCGTCCTAATATCCCATTCAAGAACTTCATCTGGCTGTGTGTGTGAGTTAGCGAAGTAAGCCCGCGTTATGAATCGCGGTGATCAGTATCCCTGTGGCTATGCCGACTGACTCCGTCGCATAATAGTGCTTCACTCGTCGCCCGTCCGGCAAAGTCCCATAGCGCTCTACGAATATGGCGATCAGACAAGGCGCGATTTCCAGAAACGGCTTTTGCTCGTCCGTGCCCAGCGGCGTAAGAGCGTCTAACCATTCCTTTGGAGCAAGCGTGGCGTAAAATTCTCGCTCCTCTTGTTCCGAAGCTAGCCTGATCTGTCGCTTTATCTGGGGGTCCGTGACGACTACAAAGTGCCAGGGCTGCAGGTTGGCCCCGCTTGAAGCCGTTGCCGCTGCCTGGATACATTGCAGAATAATCGCGGGAGGAATGGCGGCACAAACGCCAGGAACAGAGAAATGTGGCCAGCCGTCGCGAAAGCTCCTTCCATCATAAAGCTGTCTTCCTTTAGTGAAATCACCGCTCGCCATTGCGCCAAGCTCAGCCAGACGGCGCGCCATTGGGGGAGCTTGTTTTGGGCGCAGAGGCGCCGCCCGCCATCTTTATCCCGTCCTTATATATCAGCGGACGGCCTGACGTATTCCCGCCTCGGGTGTGAATGCCAATCATTCTTTGCGGAAAAGAATTCGTCTTGATTGTTATCCATCGCGTTTCCGCACGGCCCAATCCGCTCTGCGATTTTTTGATGCCTCCGGGAATAATCCACTTCCCGCGCAGATTTCAGAGACTTGAAACGATCACACCATCTGGATTGGCATCGAACTCGCGCGGGTTGGTGAATAAGGAGCGCCGAGTCGCCCGGGCTGTGGTTAGTATGACTAAACGCCTTGAGAGAAAGCATCCGCAAACGCTGCTCTGTTACGAGATGAATGGCGAACCTTTGACTCTCGAGCACGGCGCGCCGCTGCGCCTAGTCACTCCTGTCAAATACGGCATCAAGAACATCAAGCGAATCGGGACTATCCGTTTTACCGACAAGCGCCCGGCCGACTTCTGGGCCGAGCGAGGTTACGATTGGTACGCGGGCCATTGATTTCAAGCGCGGAAAGGCCAGAGATGAGAAGAACTCGTTGATCCAGGCAAGCTGGATTCTTTGGCAAGTCTTTGCTGCCGACTTCCGCATTCTGCGGCGATTGATTCGTCGCGCAACGTGTCTTTAACTTTGAAAGGGAGAAATTCACAATGTTGAAACGATTGAACGCTTTACTCGCCACTTTAGGATTGCTCGTCACACTCACGGTCGGCCCTTCTTTCGCGCAGGACAAAAAGGACGACAAGATGAAGGACGACAAGATGGCCGAGAAGGACAAGATGAAAGACGACAAGATGCAGGATGACAAGATGAAGGACGACAAGATGAAGGACGACAAGATGCAGGATGACAAGATGTCGGCCCAGGACAAGAAGAAGGCCGCCAAGAAGAAGGCCGACAAGATGAAGGCGGACAAGAAGAAGGATGACAAGATGAAGGATGACAAGATGAAGGATGACAAGATGAAAAAGCCCTGAGAGATTGACTCAAGCCAAGAGGGCTAGACACCGGGCACGAAGATCGTTCTTCAACTGGTGCATCTGAAGGAGCAAAGATGGCTGGCACGAGGCAGGATCGTCATTCGAGCCTCGTGCAGGCTGCCTTTTCTGAAGAGTCTATTTGGATCAGAGGAGTGATTGTGGTATTTCGGCAAACAATCAGGCCTTGCGCCGCGAAAATCGTGCGGTGCTCGACGACATGCGCGGAGACGATTGGGGACAGCTAACTGCGAAGATCGAATTCTCGTTTGGCGATGAGGATCGCCAAGTGTGGGATGCGATGGCAGAGTACGGCCAATAATCTCTCGAAGCGGCAGGCGCTGAGTATGTCGGCGTTGACCAGTCGGGGCCGGAGAACGGCGGCGGTTTGCATGCCACTGGAACGTGCCGCATGGGACAAAACCCCAAGAGCTCTGCCGTGAATCATGTGGTCAAACACACGAAATCAAGAACCTCTTCGTTGCGGACGGAGCTTGTTTGTTTCTTCGCTCAACCAACCCACACTGACAATACTAGCGCTTGCTCTACGTACGGCTGATTTAATCGCGGACGGCATGCGTCGCGCGGATCTTTAAGATTCTCGCGACAGTCTATTGAGCCGCATCAAACAGAAAGGCAGTCAAAGCCGGGAATATTCTGCAATAAAAGGTGATTGTTCAAGGAGATGAGAATATGTCGATTGTATTTTCAAGTCTCAACAACCCCTAGCAATGGCATGTGGTCGGCACTGGTACGTCGAGCGGTCTTATCCGCCGGCATTTCTAAGACGGAGCTTCGTCGCGACAGTATACGAGGCGAGGTAAGCCTGCCTATTTGGTAAACGCTGGGGCTCACGAGGTAAACAAATCATGGAATTAGCCAGTCTTCTGATAGCGCTTCTGCTGTGCGCTTCTTCGTCTGCCTGCTCTGCCGCGAGCACCGATTCAATGCAAAAGAAAGATGATCCGCGGCAGAGATCAACGATGAGCGTCGTCAAGTCTGACGAGGAGTGGCGGCGACAACTCACGCCAGAGCAGTATTTCGTAACAAGGCAGAAAGGAACGGAAAGACCATTCAGCGGCGAATACTTGAACCTGCATGAAAAAGGAACCTACCAATGCGTTTGTTGTGGCCTCGACCTGTTTAGCGCGGACACTAAGTTTGAATCCGGCACAGGTTGGCCAAGCTTCTACGCTCCGATCGCAGAGCAGAACATTAAGACTGAAAGTGACACCAGCCTTGGCATGAATCGTAATGAGGTGAATTGCGCACGATGCGGAGCCCATCTTGGGCACGTCTTCGACGATGGTCCGGCGCCCACTGGCTTACGTTATTGCATGAATTCGGTGGCGCTCAGATTTGCCAAAGGGTCCTAATGATTGAGGAGCATCGGGTACATAGGAAGGCGCCAAAATGACTAGGAGGTGCAACAGTGGCTACAAAGACGTTACAGGTTAAAGCGAGGTTGATCATGCTGAGTTATCTTTCCAGAGTTTTTATCACTCTTTTCCTCTTCGCCGTGCCGGCCTGTAGTGCTGTCCCGGATGGAATACAAATTCCCGATCCTGTTGTTGACGAAGCTCTCGCTACCACAAAGGACAGGCAAAGCGTTGTCATTGCCGGGGGTTGCTTTTGGGGTATTCAAGCCGTCTTCCAAAATACTAGAGGAGTCGTCGATGCGACATCGGGATACTCCGGAGGGTCGGCCAATACGGCTCATTACGAAATGGTTTCTGAGGGAAATACGGGGCACGCCGAATCGGTCAGGATCAATTATGATCCATCTCAGATCACACTCGGCAAACTTCTCAAAATATTTTTTTCTGTTGCTCATGACCCTACGCAGGTAGATCGACAGGGACCAGATACGGGTACGCAATATCGCTCAGCCATCTTTTATTCAAACGAAGAACAGAAGCGTATCGCTCAAGCTTACGTTGATCAGCTTAACCGAGCTAAAGTCTTCGAGCAGCCTATTGCCACGCAGATCGTGTCGTTAAAGTCATTTTACGAAGCGGAGGATTATCATCAGGACTACGTCCTGCAACATCCGAATGAGCCTTACATCAGAATTCATGACTTGCCAAAGCTAGCAAATCTCCGGAAGCAATTCCCTGAGTTATGCAAGCCGAGGTAGTTTAAGCATTGTATCGCTGATGGTTTATTCAGTATCGCGAGCGTTCTATTCAAAAGAATCCTACTAGATCAACCGCTCCGTCGAATCTGATGGCTCGTTGGCGCTCCTGAATCAACCGGCGCCTTCGCGAGTAGTTGAGCCGGCGAGTCTCGCGCTGACCAACAGGCTCCTTTACGTGGCGAACAAAAGCGACGCCGCAAATCCACCAACGTACTCTGGTACAGAGTTGAGGTCGCCAGGGGATTGGTTGATACGACCCGTCGAGACGCTTCGATAATACAAAAGGGGGTTCGGTACCGGGAATGCAGCTTCGATTAGGGATAGAAAAGGTGGCGTGAGAAGGGTTGCAGCATAATGAAACTTGGTCTAATTCAAAGGCCGCTTCGCCAATTCGGTTGACAAACCTGTGTAAAGAACGGAAGGAGTATCAATGCCACGAATGGTCAGTTCGTTCCGGTCTTATAACGTTCCGGATCTCCGTGCGTTTTTGTAAACCGGAGTCAAGGGTTCAAGTCCCTTCGCTGGCTCCATAGAATCAAGAGTCTCAGACCGCTCACAAGGGCGGCTTTTCTAACCCTCAAACATCCACTCAAGATTTCTCAATGAGTGGTACTATCGAGGCCGCTCGCATTCAGGCCGCCCGAGTTCTTGCTGCAGCAGAATTGAGCGACGCCGAGGGTAAGGCCGAAGCATTCCGGACCACGAGGCACTTCTGGAAGTTTGAAGTCGAAGGATGGGACAGAAAGCTCTCGCTGAAGGAGGTGGAGCAAGAAATAAAGAGCAAAACCGAAGAGAAGTTTAAGCTTTACAACTTTCTCCGGCCCAGCAAGAGAGAGTCGATACAAGGACAGATAGACTACCTTAATGACGTTAAGAGAGACGTGCAGAAGCAACTCCTGGTCAGGGATGCCGCCGTAAATAGAACGCTTGGCGCCGGAGGACTCAAAGTACGATGTTGCCAGTAAACAAGCTGAGCAGGCGCAGCAAGCGCGGTCTCGGGAGGGGAAGGCGATGCCACTGCCAGTCTTCCACAAAGACGAACTCGGGAAGATGGCAGAAATCGCGACTCGCAACAAAGACGCTCGGCTACTCGCTCTCGTATACAGTCAGGTCAGAGAGAATCTGTTAAGCGACCGACTGATCAAGCCTTATCTAGAGTGAAAGGCCATGCAGTTATGGCGCGCATGGAGATGTTGAGAGAAGGCGAGCGGCTAAAGGCCGCCATACAGTACGGTGAGTTTAGACAGGTTCCGCTCAGAGACGCGGACGGACTCGACTACACAAAGAGCCTGCGCGACGTGCAACCGAGAAACACGCTGGAAGCGGTGATCAGGCACTTCACCGACAGCGAGAACCAGAAGAGGGAAAGACAAGAGATCGGGGACAAAGGTCGGGAACAGCTCCGACGCGCTGAAGCACAGTCGCTGAAAGCCAGGGATTACAGCGTTGTCCTGGACAACATCGCTGCGGATCATTTCAGAGCGGCCGGAGTTCAACCGGGCCAAATTGCGCCGGAGTTGGATGCAAAGCAGATCGCAGCATTGCGCGAGTTCGCCGAGAAGCAGCCTCTCCTCAGCGGAGCCAGGAAGGAATTCGTTGAAGCCGCGAGGCAGGCGGAACGGGGACTTCAGGAGAGAGAAGCAGCCGCTGCGGCCCAACAGACCGAGCAGGTCCGCAGTCACGACCTATCGACTCGGCCGAGAGAACAATCACCTTCAAAGGACACGGGAACTAACCATAATGCTGATCGCGACAGTCTCTCACGTGGGAGATGAACGTCAGACCTTGTATACGGTTAGCTCATATTGCTGCGTGGTGATGTCCTTGAGTCTTCCTTTCTGCCAGATATGCTCGGGAACTCCTATTTTTGATTGTTTGCTGAGAACGGCCTTCTAAGCAGAGGGTCGTAGGTTCGAGTCCTACCGGGCGTACCTTTATTTTCAATGATAGCCTTGCCGTCGCAAGACCAGGATCGTCGCGTCGCTGGATATGGAATCGGGAGCGGCGCTCCGCGCCAGCAGAATCTCAGCCTTCCTTTCCATCAAGTATTGGTCGACAGGTGCCATTTTCGAATATTTATCCGACTGTGCCGCCGCCTTCGGCACAAGGAAACCGATGCTGATTACCAGCACTAAGGCCATGATACTGATCATTCTTTCGGCGCCCGGCATCTTCACGTCGAGGAAATAGCTGCGCGCCAAACGCGCCATCACGAACCCGAATGCCGCGCCTGCGAGGATGCCGGCCGCAGCCATCACGCCTTCCCGATTACGCCGCGCAGGAGATCCCGTGGTTGCGATCCTAGCTGACCGAAAACGCCAGCACGCCCGCGACGCCAACCAAGGCAATCGATAACGCGACGGCCGCGAACACCCCAAACACCAGCGAATTCAAACGGTCCGGCGTAAGCACTTCCGCGCGGACGTCTTCGAGAGTGGCGGCACGCTCAATGGGCTGGTCAGCGGACATGTCACGAATGACCCGCGTGACCGGCGTGACGAGCGAATAAGGATCCGCATCGGTATGGATGAAAAGGCGGCCGCCATCTACCGCGAAGAAAGAAAAAGAAGTGAAGAGGCTGTTTGCCAAAGGTCTGAGCAAATCTGAAATTGCTCGGCGTGTGGGAATTGGCCGAACCTCAGTACGGCGTCTTCTCGCTTAGGCCGTCAATCGCGCTTCTCAAAACGCCGTGAGATGAAACCACTCAAGGAGGAAATGATATGCAAAGCAGAACGGCGAAACTATTCCCGATCGCGTTTCTAGCGCTGGTTGGCGCCGCCGCTTTTATGGGCCATGGGCGCAAATAGCCACCCCCAGTACGTCCTCGCAAATCCCTAAGACCTGGGACGAAGCGGCGTTCGCGGAGTGGGCGACGCCGCATGCAGGATTGAATCAGCGGCCCACGCATATTTCCGCTAAAGAATATTACTCCCTACGTGTGGAGAATCTGAGAACGTCCATCTGTAGGGAAGAGTCTGCATTGCACCGCCACGCGCCGCGCTGTCCCGATCGAGACGCCGCTCAGGGCGGCGACTTCGGCCCACGTGTGCCCCGCCGCCGGAGCACCTGAATCTCGTGGCGTTTCAGCATGTCGATCATTCTTTCCCTCGCCGGAGGCTGAATCTCCGACGATCTTCTGACCCGGTCGGGCTACCGGCAGGTGATCAGAATTTCCGGGAAGGACTTGATCAGAATTTTCGGAACCCGCAAATCTCAGCTTGCGTAATAGTACCACAGTGTACTATTATGCTGTGAAGGGCGACTGTATGGAACTCCCACTTAGAACGGCTGTACTGGTAGTCGGTGCTGGACCTTGAAGGTGTACACCTTCTGTCAAAGGGATGATGACGGCGAATGGACATTTTCTGAGCTTTCACAAGATTCTGTATTCGCGGCACATTTTCCCCTCACCAACTAAAAGCTTTACCAAGAGGAACTCTGTCATGCCAAAACTTACACTCCAAAAAGCTGCTGCCATCGTCGAAAGTGCCTTGGCTCAAGCCGCTGAGCTGAAGCTAGATCACCTCACCGGTGCCGTTCAAGATGCTGGTGGGCATCTCATCGCATTTCAGCGTCAGGATGGCTCATCGATTATGCGGCCGGAAATTGCTCGGGGCAAAGCCTGGGGCACGCTTGCGATGGGTATGGGCGGCAAGAGCGTTAACACAACGCGCCGAGCAGGCGCCGGCCTTCTTCGTCTCTCTCGCCAGTGTATCTAAAGGGCGCATGGTGGCCCCGGCGGCGTATTGATAAAGGATATCGACGGAGAGGTCATTGGTGCTGTAGGCATCAGTGGTGGACATCCTGACAAGGACGAGGCTTGTGCCATAAGTGGAATCAATGCCGCAGGCCTTGTTGCGGAGCCATGAGCTCCTGCTCATTAGGGTGCATAGCAGTTAGTTAGAGTTCCCCACTATGACTTAGACCAAGGGAAGAAGATCCAGTTACTGAATTTACGTTGTGGAGGCGCTAAATGTACAAGAAGAACCGGTTGCTTGCTCTAGTTGAGCAAAAGCGTATTCCGCTCGGCATTCAGATGTTTTCTGGAAGCCCGGCTCTTGTCGAAATCCTGGGGCAAACCGGCTACGATTTCGTCATGATTGACACGGAGCACTCCCCGGTCAACGCACGTGCGCTCGAAGACCTGATCCGGACCGCAGAGCTTGCTGGGCTTATTCCATACGTTCGCGTAACGAGTCTGCTGAGCGAGGTGGAAATTCGTCTGGCGCTTGAGGCGGGAGCCGAAGGACTCTTCTTGCCGCGGGTAACGTCGGTTGAAGATATCAAACGTGTTGCCGATGCTGCCTTCCTCCCGTCTAAAGGCCGCCGTCGTATATGCCCGTTGTCGCGTGCGGCGAACTATAACCCTTTGGGTCTAGATGAGTACATCGAATGGAATAATGCCGAGGTTGCGCTGATTCCGATTATTGAAACTGCCGAAGCTCTCGAGGACATTGAAGCGATCTGCGGCCATCCCGACGTAAAAATGTTGTATTTCGCGCCTGGAAACCTTGCTCTGCAACTGGGCTTGGGCACGCAGGGCACGCGAAGCCCCGAGCTCCAAGCAGCCTCGCGCAAGGTCATGGAAGCCGCAGCACGCTATGGCGTGGTGACGATCGGAGGGCCGATGGTTGCCACGCCAGAATCTTGCCGGAAGACGATTGAGAGCGGCATTAAGATCTTTTGCCTAGGTCTCGATACTCTTGGATTTCGCCTCTTCTGCGAGCAGACGGTGGCGGCTGTCAATGCCGGAGTCACGGGCACAGATTTCGTGCGGCTGCCCGCACCCCCAAGTGGCTTTTGACCGCCAATCGCCTAATCGCGGCACTTTAGTTGATAACGAAAGACGTCTAATCACAATGCCAATTACTGAGGAGTAAAACATGGATTACAAGTACAAAAGAATCGTCGTCGGTAAAAACCCCGAGGGAAAGTCAGCCGTCCTGACAAAAACAGGGACGAATGTTCAGGCCTCGCCTAACCAGTTTTATCGTGCCACGTTGTGGAGTACCAGCGAAATTCCGGTTGACAATTCCATCGAGGGGGATAGGGCAAATGCCAGTATCAGTCGCGAACCTCCCCCTGGTGGGTGTCACGTGCGTGTTCTTGAACTTTATCCGGATAATCCGGACAGGAGCCAGGCGCGGGCTCAGGCCAAGGCGTCCCACGAGCGGTTTGGTCAGAAGCACGTGCCCACGGAAGAGGATTATGCCCGGCATCCGATGATGCACAGAACCGACACGCTTGACATCGTTTTCGTGTTCAGCGGTGAGGCTTATCTAATTACCGACCTCGAAGAAGTTCTTCTTACCCCTGGAGATTGTGTCATTGTCCGCGGCACAAATCATGCCTACAGTGTGCGCGGAACAGAGCCCTGCATGATGATGGGTGTAATGATTAACGCATTACCTTTGGATTAAGTTGGGTTTGGCTTCTCGTGGCGGCGGGATTCTTCTCCGGTCGGAGGGTGCGCGTCGCCACAAAGAGCAATACGAAGACAGTAATTCTGATTCTGTGGGCGTAGATCCCTACGTTCCGAGGTCAAGCCTTGTAGCCACGCAAGAAGAAGTCTACGGCTGAGAGGTCATGACTGCAGCGTCGAGGCCCTTCTCTTTGAGCGCGGGAATGAGTTGGCTGCCGATAGTGCCGTTGGCACCAGTAACAAGGATAGACGCGGACATGAAGTTTCCCTGTGCGTTGCGATGGCGTTGAACAATGATACTTGGATACTTGTGATCGGCTTCGATTCGTGACTTGTGGCCTCCGCACCGGATTGCGCCCGTGGCCGAAAAATCGTCGAGCCATCCATCGAGCCGTGACTGGCAACCAGAAGTACGTTTCTTGCCACTGAAATCCTTTGGCTGAGATCGATAGCTCGTCGGTTTTCATGATCTCGCTACGCTCTCTTTGAAAAGAGAAATATCCCCTCCGGACATCCCTAACTAGTCAACAGCGTGGTACTCACTCGGAGGCGTTTGTGTTTCAGTGAAACTCGCTCACTCGTGAATTTCGGGCTAGGCTATGGAAATGAAGCGATCACGCAAAACCGTCGTTAAAAGAAGTGTGGGCAGACCGTCCGCCGACAGCTCATATGAAGTAGATAAAGCTATCTTGGAAGCCGCTTCGTCGGTATTCCTCGAGAAGGGGTTCGAGGCTGCAACGATGACGGAGATCGCAAAGCGAGCCTCATCGTCAAAGCACACTCTCTATACGCGCTATCCAAGCAAAGAAGCTTTGTATGCGGGCTTGATGAAATCGCGTGTGCAGGAACTGCTGTCCGCGGTCTCGCCCTTCTTTGCTGATGGGGGAAAACCAGGGGATGTTCTTAGGAGATTTGGCAGAACGCTCGTCGACACCTATGTTAATTCCGACTATCAGAGACTTCTACGCATGATGATTGCCGAAGTTGAGTTGTTTCCCGACCTGGCGTTGAGCTTCTTCGAGATGGGTCCGGGTAGAGGAAGAAAGATCTTAAGGACATACCTATCCGAACAAGCGCAGAAGGGCATACTCACAGTCGCTAATGTTGAAGTCGCGGCAGAACAACTGCTAGGTTCGCTTTCCGGTGGTCTAATGATTCGCTCAACCTTAGGCTTGCCCCCGCTGCTTAAGAACGACGCAGACATTGAGCAATGGGTAGAGATCGCGGTCTCGAATTTCTTGAAAGCCTACGGTCGACGGTAGCAATTGATGGAGGATTCCAACATGGATTCACTAGCTACGGTCCAACCGGGTCGACTGGAGGGCTTGAACATTGGTGGCATCCACGCTTTCCTGGGCATTCCTTATGCGAAAGCTCCCGTCGGCTCGTTACGCTGGTGCGCTCCCGAACCGGCTGAGCGGTGGGAAGGGGTTCGGCCTGCAAAGCAGTTCGGCCCGATTGCGATACAGACCACGGGCGCTTGTTTTAACTTGCGCGAGACGACGCAGAGTGAAGATTGTCTCTCGTTGAACATTTGGACCGCTTCGCTGGATCGCGAAGCGGTAAAGCCTGTCATGCTTTGGATACATGGTGGAGGCAATTTGGGCGGCGCCGGATCGGAAGATGCCTATGATGGCGCTAGTCTGGCGCGACGTGGTGTCACCGTTGTAACGATCAACTACCGCTTGGGGTCTTCGGTTTTCTCGCACACCCCGACGCCGGCGCGAATTTTGCTGTGTTGGATGTCCTTGCCGTTCTCGAATGGATCGCGCAGAACATCAGGGCCTTTGGCGGAAATCCGGACAATGTCACGGTCTTTGGCCAATCTGCTGGAGCACAGGCGGTCCGTACATTGCTTTCGACGCGTCGCGCGCTCGGACTCTTCCATCGTGGCATCATGCTGAGCGGAGGTTATGAGCCAAGTGCCATCGCTCAACCGTGGACTTTCGCACGGACGCAGGCGACGACGGAGCGCCTGATGCGAATGGTTGGTGCTAAGTCGATGGATGATCTGCGAAAAACCTCCGCAGATGTCTTGCGCAAGGCATCGCACGCTTTGTGCGCTGTCAGTGGCGGTGGAGTTCATACACCCGCCGACCTGACGTGGGTCTCTGTGCCGGACGAACTAGTGGATGCAGAGGGCTTTCCCGGCTGGGGCGATGATGTACCTATCATGCTTGGATGCACAGAGAATGAAGCGCGCTATTTCGTCAAACCCGGTGGACCACAATTGCCCTTTCCGAAAAATATAGCGATAGCGCTCCTCAACTTCCTCAAGCCCGGTGGAATTTATAGCCGGAACGGTGTCGAAAAAATCACAACGCTGCTCTGCGGCGCGCATGGTCCGCAGGTCACGGATATCCTCCGCCGCTCAGGCAAGACACCCTATGAATGCCTCGACTGGTTGATTACCGAGATCGTTTTCAGGGAACCTGCACTGCAGACAGCCCACCGTTTTGCCGAGCTCGATCGCCCCTTCTATTGCTACAACTTTGCTCGAGTCTCGCCCGGAGCACGGATCAGCAGAGACCTTGCCCGGCACACAGGGGAAATCCGATATGTGTTCGGAAATCTCACCACCGACGGCCAATATGATGAAACAGATCAAGCAATCTCCGCTGCCATGCAATCTGCATGGACTGCCTTTGCAAAAACAGGAGTCCCAAACGTCGATTGGGAAGCGGTATGGCCATCCGTCGATATGCGTTCTCCCCAATATATGTCGATCGAAGATAGATTCATGCTTCGACCTTATGTGGCCAACGAATTGACACGTTTGATCGCTTCAATACGTAGCGTTGCAAGCAGTAGTTGACCTTGTAAGCGAGAGCAATAGAGCGAATGTTGAAAGCTATGTTGCTAAAGATCGCCTGAGCAGGATCCAGAAACGCCAGCAAGCCAGGATGCGCAAAGCCGCCATCGAGGCGAATGCGGATGTGCACGGCCGGGGAAAAGTGGCGGACTACTAGCGCGATGGAGAGCCTACTCGTCGATCAGCACTATGTGTACCTCTACCGCGACGAAGGCGGAAAGGTCCGTTATGTGGGTTATGGGAGATCCAGCGACCGGCCGTCTTCGCACCTCTCCGGCGGAAGCCACAGTCCGGCGTTGAACGATTTTCTTGCCAAACAAAGTATAGTCTTGAAATCCCCGGCCCCTTTGAGAGCAAAGGTTGAGCCACACGTCGATTGTTAGGCCAGTAATCCACCAGTAGAAAGCGTTCCAGACTGGGGATGAGGAGGAGCGATTGAGTCAGCAGCTGGCCTTGTGCGGTTAGTTTTGTCACATATTGGCGACACGGGATTGGAGTGAGGTCTGCCCAGGGGCGCCTAGCGCAGAATAGCTATCAACTGCGGAGGACTCGAGCCCTCTTTGGCATTCAGTGAACTTTTTGGCCATACTGCAGGGGCCTTTACAGACGCGAAGTTTCACGAACTTGGGTTAGTGCTGCGAGCATCAGGATATCAGATCGGGCCCAAAAAAAGCGGGGATTCACAGAATTTCTTGGCGTGGCTACAGGCTGCGAACCCTGATCTAGTGGAGCGTAACACCCTATTTTGCTCCCGGGCTGCGGAGCAATCGGCCGGGACGCTGTTTCTCGATGAAGTAGCAACTCTACCGGCCAAGGTAATGGCAGGGCTTCTGCGAGTCCTCTCCTCGGGCGATATCATACCATTCGGTCATCACGGTCTATTGAGCAACAGAAATAACAGGGGTGAGAACGAGGCACAATAGAAGATGCGGCAGGGCTCGTCGCCTTCGATAAATAGAAAGAAGACCAATCCTCTGCCCGCAGTAGATGTTCACTCGGGACTGACCAGAGGATTGGTCTATGCTGTGAAGAAACGTACTGTCTCCTGTTGAGCCACCGCTTAATTGTGTCCGCTAGATCAAAGGGTTGGTGGCGGGAATCCAGGTGGCCTTGGCCTCGGACATCCTGGACATTGCGGGCTTCCAGTTTCAAGGTTTCTTGGTAGCCTTCCTGCGGCGGCGCTGTCACGTCATCTCTGACCTGCTGAGTCGCGGCTGGTATGCTCGAAAGAAACAGGTAATCAAAGAGTAACCTCAACGAATCAGATCAGCCGAAACCGAGAAACAAGACCAGAGAGAGGGAAACAAGCACGCGTCGGTACTTGTTCAGTTTCATAGATAATCCTCCGAGATGCCGTAGTATTGACACGACGGCGGTTGACTACAGCCATTCCCACACTTCGCGCAGTGAGTTAAATAAGGCAAGAGCAAGGAGGCACAATGATGTGCCCCTCGTTATTGAGCAATCCGCTCGTTGGTGAGGACCATTATTTGAGCAGATACTTTGTCGTGAAAAGGACTGCTGAGTAGAACTGAAAATCGCGGTTCTTTTTCCTGATAAAGCCGTGTCCCTCGTCGTTTGCCATCAGATACCAGACGGGCGTTCCGTTCTTTCTAACCGCTTTTACCAATTGTTCCGATTCGGTTGGCGGAACTAGTGTGTCATTCTTCCCCTGAACGATGAGGAGCGGCATCTTGATTCTCTGGAGATTGTTGAGTGGAGCAATCTTATTTAAGAACTCTCGCATTTTAGGATCTCGCTCATCTCCAAACTCAACTCGCTGCAGTTCTTTGACCCACTCGTCTGAATTCTGCAAATACGTCACAAGGTTTGAAGGACCTGCAATCGAGTATGCGGCACGCACTCGATCGCTGTAGTTCGCTGCAACAGCAAGCGCCAGGTAACCGCCATAACTTTCGCCAAAAACCATGACTCGGTCAGGATCGAGAGTCGGCTGCGTTTTGATCCAATCAAGAAGTGCCCCAATATCTTTATGGGCATCCTCGCGTTGATAGCCATTGTCGAGCTTGAGAAATGTCTTACCGTAGCCAGATGAGCCGCGCACATTTGGGTATATTATGGCAATACCCAACTCATTAATGTAGTAATGGTTGCGCCCCCCAAAACTAGGACGAGTCTGTGTTTGAGGCCCACCGTGAAGACCGATGACCACTGGGCGCTTGCCCGTGAACTTTGCGGGTGGTCTGTATAGGAAACCGGAAATCGCCCTTCCGTCGAAGCTCTTCCAACGAATGAGTTCCGCTTCCGAGAGACTCTCGGTGTTGATTCCACCCGTCTCACTAAAGGTCCAGCGATCCAGCTTTCCTGCTTGTGTGTCGTATGAATAGACATCTACTGGATAACGAGGCGACGTAAAGACAAAGCCCAGATCATGTCCATTGGGGTGCCATTTGAGACCAGCAACAACGCCAAGCTCAGGTGTCGGCTTCTCTTTGCACGTTCCGGTATCGACAATGTGAAGACGGCCTATCCCATCCTCGTTTGTAACGAATGCCAAAGTCTTGCCGTCCGACGACAGATCAAACTCATCTACATCCGCCTTTATGTTATCCGTCACAGGTTTGTATTGCCCGTTCGCAAGATCAATGTATCCAATTGCCTGATATTCAGAATCGCGATCGGTAGTGACGTAGACGCCTTTGCCATCCTTGCTGAATTCGCCAAACCAGTATGCAGTCTGTTCGTTTCCCTTCTTAGGGGTTAAAAGGGTCTTTCGTCCGCTCGCCGCATCGACTACCCAGAGATTGTTTTCATTGGCAGAGATGTATTCGTAGACCAACACCTTACGGTCATCGGGCGACCAGTCATAAGGCACCCAGAAGCCGCCTTCTAGTTGGGCAAGCATCCGGTCACTCTTAGGTTCAAGCGGGTTGATGACGTACAAATCCATGTCTTTGCCATTGCGCCGCGTAGATCCATAAACAAGCCATTCACCGGAGTGGGACCAAAGGGGTGATTCGTTTCTCGCTTTGCCTTTAGTGAGTAACGTGATGTCTCCGGTCGAGAGATCAAAGCGATGCAACTGATAAAACTCATCGCCGTTAGTATCTTTGCTGAAAATGAAGTAGTTGCCTTTCTTCTGCTCATAAGCCGCCTGGAAGACGGCATCGGTTAGAAAGGTGAGCTGAGTACGCGCGCCCCCGGGGAGTTTGACTTGATGGATTTGCGGCGTATCGCCGAATTGCGTGCTAATCAACATCTCGCGCTTCAGCGGATGCCAGCTGAGCAGAGATGCGTAGCGAGAGTTGTTGTATCGATTAACTGATTCCGCAAGCGAGGCCGGTATCTTCGGAATGCCATCGACTATGAGATTATCTCCGGGAACAATCTCACCCGTGTTGGCACTCTGCCCGAGGACTGAATTTGCCGCCAGCAAAACAATGGTCACAATACGCGCAAGTCTGATCATCTCGTTACTGACTCCGTGAACGAGTTCTCGTCCGAATTTCCTCCCACGCGTATCAAAGACGGTGACCATCCCATTTCTTCCAGTCTCAAAAAATTTTTTCCTCGGCGCAATTGTGCGGGTCGAAAAGACGGCTCTGTCTCAATTATCCCCCTCAAGCTTCCAGCTCGAAAGCGGGCGTTCTGTCGCATGGAAAATAATGCGAGCAGAGCACGAGGAATTGCAAATGGTTACTTGCCCCTGGCAGGACGGTCTATGATCCGCCCCCCATGCTCCTTTTGATCACCTATCGGCCTACTTTTGTTCCAATCGATCATGTCTGCATTTTACGGCGCCTTCCCGACCATCCTTTTCGATGACCTTGAAGCCTTGGCCTTGGCACTCCGGACAACTGCTTGTATCGGATCTCTGAGGCTGCGGATTGAGAAAAACCTCTATGAGGGTGTCGGCTTCACCTGTTCGATGGATGGCGAAACCTCCAGGGTTCGTAATTCCCTGGCCTGTCTTCTGTAGGTGGTTTGCATATCGACGACATTCCTCTTGGGTGAATCTCGATACCACACCCACACAAGTCTGTGTTTGTGTGTGTTCTTCATGAATTGTCTTTTCTTTATATTCTATACTGCGACCGGATTCTGCATGGCTTGCAATTCTTGCTTGGCTTGCAGAAATTGCAAGGCTTGCAGATTTTGCAGGGGCCGACGCTGGAGTAACCCAGTATTCTTTGCCCTGGTCTTTTCCTTTCCCTGAGATCATCGCTCCCCTTCGGATGGGGCCCTTGCTCTCCAACAAGTTTATGGCATCTGAGGTGCTCCTCGGACTCAGATTCGAGCGCCGGGCAAGTTTCGGTAGGCTTATCAAACAGTTAGGGCATCCTCTGCCCCACTATAATCTGTAGAGCTGGATATGAACGACCTGCTCTTTTGGTGAGAGCTGGCAATAAAGGTGATCGACGACCTGATGATGTAACTTTGTGAAGCCCGCAATCTCAGGCAGCGAATCCATAAGGCTTGTCAAAGTACGCTGGGCCGGTGCGCCATCGATTCGAGTTAGCCAACCCTGACTGCGTGCCGCTTTCGGGCCCTACGACGACGACAGTGAACAGACCTTATTCACTGGCTACCTTGATCTGTGGGCGCTGCTGCTGCTGTCGCCGTTCAGAAACTCGTCAACAGCCTTCAGACTGAACAGAACTCGGCGACCTATGCGAACAGGCTTTAGCCTTCGTGATCTGACGAGCTTCCACAATGTTGTTCGTGAGATTTGAAGTGCTTCGCAGACTTCAGGAACTGAGTAGGTGAGCTTTGGAACGTTGGTAGCCATAAGAAAAGTCCTTTCAAAATTGTGATAGAACTCTTCGTATGGAAGGTAGTGCGCAGATCTTATTGTTACTTCCTCGTCTGCGCTTGTGTCAGCAAGTTAGCACAGACAAACTATGCCATCAAGAAAAATCGCAATGAGGTAGTGTGTTACATCTGTGTTGCTAGTCCGCTAGAGTGAAGTCGTGATCGGCGTAGGGATACGGCCCGCTTTCGTCGCCCTCGAACTTTACCCAATACTCCTCGACCCACCCTACCGCATCAGTGGTGTGCCCCTTGAAGCCGACGACGGTACCAACGTGATCTTGTTGGTTTGTGCGACTTGTTATTCGCACTCGCACGTTTTTCCCATATCGCGGTGTTTGTGCCCGTAGTAATAAAGCGATGTTTTCCTTCAATGCCGCATCGGATTTGTCGCCCTCTCCGGTCGTGTATTCAACATCAAGGCCGATAGCCCAATGTCGATCGCAGTTTAATAGAATGCGTGCAGTATAGGCTCTTTCCGGCACATCGCTGATTTGCATTCGGTGGCAGCATGTCTGCCCCGCATCTAAGAGAACCTGATCAACGACGGTTCCGATTCGGTCCAAATTCTCTCTACTCATGTTTAGTTTCTCCTTTATGCGGACACTAGAAAAAGAACTAGCGTGCCTGGCTAGACACCCACACAGATCTTAGACACTACCCGCAATGACTGAAAAATTGCGAGCGTAAATAAATTTTGAATTCTGTGTTTGACGAAGGGAAAACCGCTCCGTACGACGGCAAATAAAATGCTTCTAATGAACTGCTGTAGGCGCTGCCTCAGTCGGGGGACTATTGTACTCGTCCAACATCGCGGCAGCGCGCCTTGCGGTCTCCACATTCGCGTTCACGTAACGGAAGGTCGTATTCGCCTGCGTATGCCCCAGCATCCTGCCCACCTCCGCCAAGGGGAGTTGTTTGGACACCAACCGTGTGGCGTGAGTGTGCCGAAGATCGTGAAATCTCAAATCTGCGAGCCCTATTTTTTTCTTTAGTTTGTCGAACGCTGTCTTGACACTCGTTTTCACGTTGAACACCAAAGCGTCCGGCTTGGCACACTCTAAAAGTGGCAATAACTCTGATATCAACCGAGAAGTCATCGCGACCTGGCGTTCCCTCATGATTTTCGTATTGAAAGCCCGAATCGTAATCAATCCGTTTTCAAAATCCATATCAGACCATTTGAGCTTAAATATCTCACCACGTCGCATCCCCGTATCAAGGGCGCAGATCAGTATGGCTCTCAAATGTGCTTTCGCCTCGACGCAGCCGGCCAAGAGTCGAGTTTCCTCCTCTCGGGTCAGTATCCGTTCTCTCGGTTTCTCGTCGCCAGGGTTAATGAGGGACCTGCCCATTTCAAAAGGGTTCTTTTGAAGCCAACCGTTTGAGACTGCCACATTCAAAATGCGCCGCAAGAATGACAGCTCGCGATGTACTGTTGCAACTGACCGATCACGCTCTTTGGGGCTGCCTTTCTCCTTAGTTCCTCTCGTATTTCTTCCTATCACGACTGGGGTCTTCAAACGATTTGTTTTGTACTGCTCCAGGTCGCCATGAGTGATGGCACGCACTCTCTTCCCGCCGAAGAACGCCTTTAGAGGTACCAGCCGTTTCTCAAAATCATACTTTGAACGCAGCCCGGCGATCTTGCGACCGTCCCTGTACTCCGGCTCCACCAGATAGGTCTTCTTGTAGTGATCCGCTAGTTTCGCAAACGTCATTGCCTGAGCATCAAATGCCTTATTGTCACTGTCCAGCTTGGCGAGCATCTCACGCGCTTTGTCCCTTGCACTTGCTTCGCTATTGTAGGCGGGCTTTTTTTCGATCCGTCGCTTAATGCCGGAATCATCGGTATACTCGATCCGGGCGTACCAGACCTTGAGCGTCTTCTTGCCTTTCTTGATCTTTCTCTCTAATGCGCAGCCTGTTCTATATCGTGGCATCGTTCACCTTTTCATTCACCTATTCACTGCGATCCGAGGAGAACAATAGCAAACCTGGGAATAAGGAAACAAGTAGAAATACTGAGAAAGTTGACAGGTGCGCAGTGGTGAATACACCGAGGAACGGTGGAGCGCCGTTTTCGTAAACCGGAGGTCAAGGGTTCGAGTCCCTTCGCTGGCTCCATAGAATAGGGAATTAGGCCACGCAACGCGTGGCTTTCTCTTTGGGATGTAGGAACGGTCACACATACAGCGCTCGAGAAAGACCAGCCAACCGTCACAGTCCTCCTTTGTTAGACGACAAGATTCCGCGGATCGAAACGATGTTTCGTCGCCTCCGTTAATTTCGCGGCGCCGCAGGCATGCTCAAGCTTTCCGACCACCCACCTCACGCTCAACCCGACGACATCGAGTTTGCCGCCTCACGCCACGAGATGTTTGTCCCACGTTTGACGCGGAAGCATTAACCCTCTATCTTCAGCAATGAATGCGAAATCTTCTATCCAACTAGACTAGAAAGCACCCTGAGTTATACGAGAGAGATCCGATGCCGCCGATGCCAGGAACTGATATTCAAGCGAAGTTGAAGAACGCGAGCGAGAAGTTGGACTCGTGGGTGCGAGAGCTCATCCAGTGGCACTTCAGTGCCGAAACCGGCTGCCCGTTCTGGCTCGAGTACGCCACGAAGCTCGATTGGGACCCGCTTCGCGAGATTCGCGGTTACAACGACCTTGCCCGGTTCGGCTTTTTCCAGGACGAGTGGCTGCGCGGTGGACCGGTACGTCGATGGGTGCCGAGGGCTTATGCCGACAGCCCGATCTACGTCTTCGAGACTGGAGGCAGCACCGGCGTGCCGAAGACTCGCATAAGCATAAATGATTTTCGAATCGATTATGAGGCTTTCAGCGCTACTCTGCCCGATGAGTTTTTTCCAAACGGTTCGGATTGGTTGATGCTTGGTCCCACAGGCCCGCGGAGACTCAGGCTAGCGGTGGAGCACCTTGCTCAGTTCCGCCGGGGCGTCTGCTTTCTGGTGGATCTCGATCCGCGCTGGGTGATCAAGCTGATCAAGAAAGGCCAGAGCGAGATGGCCGAGAAGTACAAGCAACACGTCATCGATCAGGGACTAACGCTGCTCAAAGCGCACGGTAATATCCATTGCTTGTTTACGACGCCGAAACTACTCGAGGCGCTGTGCGACAAGGTTTCGTTGAAGCGGGTTGGCATCAAAGGGGTCTTTTGCGGCGGGACCGAGATGACACCGCAGTTCCACCGGTACGCGGTGGAGGAGTTGTTGGACGGAGTTTACTTCGCTCCGACTTACGGGAACACGTTGATGGGCCTTGCAGTGCATAAGCCTCGCGTGCCGGAGGACCACTACGCGATCATCTACTATCCTCCCTCGCCGCGCGCGATCGTTGAAGTGGTCGATCCGGAAGATCCGGGGAGAGTAGTCGAGTACGGAGAGACCGGACGCGTACGGCTGACGACTCTCACGCGCGAGTTTTTCATGCCGTCGTTCCTTGAACGCGATGAGGCAGAACGCGAGCCGCCGTGCGAGCTGTACCCGTGGGACGGCGTCCGCAACGTGCGCCCGTTCTCACAGCTTCAATCGAGTGTTGTTGAAGGAGTCTACTGATTGCCGATTGTCGATTGCCAATTGCCGATGGGATAAGAGAATGGCGATTGGATAGAATCGAACTTCCTTTTTAGATAGTCAATCGCAAATCGGCAATCGCAAATCGGCAATCACATGAGGATCTTATCAATCACAGCGGGCGCGGCGGGTATGTACTGCGGCAGTTGTCTCCGAGACAACGCGCTCGCGACCGAACTGCTGAAGCAAGGACACGACGTTCTGCTGCTACCGATCTACACTCCGACGCTGACCGATGAAGAAAACGTCAGCATGCATCGAGTGTTCTTTGGCGGAATCAGCGTCTACCTCGAACAGCATGTTCCGTTGTTCAGACACACGCCGAAGTTGCTTGATAGGCTCTGGGATTCTGAAGCCGCCTTGAATATGGTTGCGCGGCGTTCGATCGCCGTCGATCCGCGGCCGCTCGCGCGGCTCACGATTTCGATGTTGAAAGGTGAAGACGGTTATCAGCGAAAGGAACTCGGCAACCTGATCAACTGGCTCAGGTCCGAATCGCGGCCCGATGTAGTTAACCTTCCCAACTCACTCTTGATCGCGCTCGCGCAGCCGATAAGGCGAGAGTTGAATCTCCCGGTCTTTTGCACCTTGCAAGGCGAAGACCTGTTTATAGAAGGTCTGGGCGAGCCTTATCGCAGCGAGGCTTTGGATTTGATCCGGTCGAATGTCAAATTTGTAGACGGCTTTCTTGCGGTGAGCGATTTTTACGCTGAGAGAATGTGCCGTGACCTCGGCATTCCAGAAAGCAAGATGCACGTCGTCCCGCTTGGCATTAACTTCGATGGTTACGACAAGCGCACTCGCGACGCGTCGAGTGAATTCGTGGTTGGTTATCTTGCCAGGATCGCTCCCGAGAAAGGACTGCACATTCTCGCGGACGCGTACCGGCTGTTGAGACAAAGGACGCCCGATCGGAAGCTCAGACTCGAGATCGCCGGCTACCTTGCGCCGGAGCATCAGGAGTATCTTGCGGGTATCGAGCGGAAGATCCGCGATTGGGGACTCGAAGGCGAGGTGCATTATCGAGGAGTTCTGGACCGAGACTCGAAGATCGCATTTCTGAAGGGACTAGATGTGATGTCGGTGCCCGCGACTTATGATGAGCCGAAGGGTATGTCGCTGCTCGAGGCGATGGCTGCGGGTGTGCCCGTTGTTCAGCCTCGTCGCGGCTCGTTTACCGAGATCATCGAACGAACGCGCAGCGGATTATTGGTCGAAGGTTCTGACGCTGAGAGTCTCGTCGCGGGATTGCTAACATTGATCGAAAGTCCATCGCTGGCAGCGGAACTGAGTGAAAAGGGGTTCACAGGCGTGCGAGAGCATTACGGAGTGGCGAACATGGCGCATTGTGCGATCGAGGCGTACACCTCGGCAGAGGGTCGCGCTCCGAACGATGGGATCACCGCGGCCGTCGAGATTGCCCGTTCGTGATAGTTTAGTGGTGCTCGAATTACTGGAGGTGTCATGAGAAAGTTCATTTTGATAGTCTTGTTTCTTGTTTCTCCGCACTCCTTTTCATTTGCATCGGATGCGAAAACCCAGAACGGGATTGATGCCTTTATTAAATCTCAGAATGACAAGGCTGATCCTGTTTTGAACGCTCAGATCTCCGAACTGATGAAGGCAGGCTACACGAAAAGAGGTTCCACAGCCGCTGTGGTTTTGCGTGAGACTTGCGGTTTCGTTGGCTGTAAAGGAACGTATCTGGTAACAACAATCTATTTCACACCAGGGGCGAATCCCAAATCAACAGTAGTGGCGGCAATCGTTACAGTTGGTCCAGGAGGACGAGTGGGAAGAATCCTCACTAAAGCAGAAATTGAACGCCTGATCTATCCAAAATAACAACCTACAAGGTGCTGCGGACAACGGCGCACAGCGCGCCGCGGCTGAGATTGATTCGTTAGCGGGCTCACGCGGGCAATATAGCGTAACCTCTCTATGCTCCACGCGCGGCTAGAAACCCAATGAGTGAGACAACCACATGAGCGTTGCGGCAACAGACTTGACCCTGAGAGCGCAGGAAGCGAAAACCCGACTCGATGCCCACGTGCGCGAGATCGTCGAGTGGCATTTCAATCCTGAAACTGGATGCCCGTTCTGGCTCGACTTCGCTTCGAAGCTCGGGTGGAATCCGAGACGCGAGATCAGCTCCTTCGAGGACCTGCGCAAGTTTCCGCCGTTCGAAGACGAGTGGTTGCGAGGCGGCCCTGTGCGTCGCTGGCTGCCAAAGGGACTCGAGGGTAAGCCCATCTTCACTTTCGAAACCGGCGGCACCACCGGTGTGCCCAAGAGCCGGCTTCAGATCGAAGACTTCCGCACCGACTACGAAATGTTCAGCGAGACTTTACCGGAAGAATTCTTTCCGAGGGGCGCTAACTGGCTCATGCTAGGTCCCTCGGGTCCGCGCAGGCTGAGGCTCGCGGTCGAGCATCTGTGTCAGTACCGCGGCGGCATCTGCTTTTCTGTAGACCTCGACCCGCGGTGGGTGATCAAACTGATCAAGTGGGGCGAGAGTGAAGCGCTGGACCAGTACAAAGCTCACGTGATCGATCAGGCGATAACGGTCCTGGGAGCCGGCCACGATATCCGCTGCATGTTCACCACGCCAAAGCTGCTCGAAGCGTTAGCCGAGGAACTCGAGAACCGCGGCACGAGCATTGCGGAGTCGGGGATAACAGGAATTTTTGCTGGCGGCACTGAATTCACTCCGCAGTACACGCGATTCGCGATGGAAGAGTTGCTGGGCGAAGGCGTGTACCTGACGCCGACTTACGGCAACACTTTGATGGGGCTGGCGTGCTCGAAGCCGGTGACGGCGGAGGACGGCTACAAGATCGCGTATTACGCGCCACAGCCTCGCGCGGTAATCGAAGTAGTGTCCTTCGACGATCGCGATCTCGTAGTCGATTACGGAGAAACCGGCCGCATACGATTGACTACTTTGACGAGTGAGACATTCATTCCCGGTTTCCTGGAGAGAGACGAAGGCGAGCGCGAGAAACCGTGCGAGAACTATCCCTGGGACGGCGTCAGCGGAGTTCGTCCGTTCCGCAAACTCGCCGCGCAGACAACCGTTGGGGTCTACTGAATAATCAGTGGGTTACTCGATGGGGAAGAGGTTCATTTTCCATTTTCCATTTGAGATTTGTCATTTGAGATTTCCAGAGGCGCTCGAGACAATACCCGATAAACATCGCGCAGCTCTCTGGCAATGACAACTGACAAATGACAAATGGAAAATCTTCTTCCTGGTTGATTTCGTGATCAATTTGCAACGTGAGGAAACGATGGCCGTATTAAACATTCCAATTCTCAGATGGGGCCAGCCGTACACCAGTCTCGAAACCGACGACGTGGTCCACTTCATCACCGGTGAAACGCTTGCGCGTGTGAGCCAGGCCAACACCGGCCTGCTCGGTCGAGACATGCGGCTGGCCGAGCGCGCGCGACAGGTCCTTACAGACATTCCGGTCGCCGAACTGATCGCGATGATGAAGAAGGCAGCGGACCTCTATCTTCATGCAACGCTGCCGATGGGCGACGGCGCGCAAACGCCGGACGACTTCGCCAGACAGCAATCGGCTAGCACCGGGCTCCCGGAGCATATGTGCAAAGCCAACATGAGCAAGAACCACTTCGTGCTGTCGAATATGGATAAGATTCTGGACTCGCTCACTCGCGGGTTGGATCTGAGCATTCTGACGCAAGGCTATGGGATCGAGTCTCGCGGAGTGACGGTCAGCTACCAGGCGCAAGCGCCAGTGCTTGGACTTGTGCTGCCGTCGAACTCGCCGGGCGTGCACACGCTGTGGCTGCCGGTGATTCCGATGCAGATCGGGCTGCTGCTCAAACCCGGACCCCAGGAGCCCTGGACCCCATGTCGAATGGCCGCGGCGTTCACCGAAGCCGGCGTCCCAAAAGAAGCGATTGGGATGTATCCCGGCGGCGCCGAGATGGGCGCTGAAGTTGTGCGTCGATCGAACCGCACGATGATTTTCGGCGGCACGGCTACGGTTGAGCGCTATCGAGGCGATACTCGCGTTCAAGTGCACGGGCCGGGGTTCACCAAAATCATGCTGGGCGATGACGTGGTGGACGATTGGGAGAAATACCTCGACGTGATGGTCGACAGCGTTTTTCTGAACAGCGGCCGCGGCTGCATCAATTGCTCGGGAATCTGGGCGTCCCGCCATACGAAGGAAATCGCTGCAGCGCTTGCCGAACGCATCGGGCCTATTGCGCCAAAACCTCCCGAGGACCCCGAGGCGACGCTCGCGGCATTCACGGTGCCGGGCGCGGCGAAAGCAATTTGGAACAGCATCGAGTCCGGCTTGCACGACTCGGGAACCGAACATATGACCGCGAAGTTCGGCCCGAGGCTTGTAGAGAAAGAGCGCTGCGGATACCTGAGACCGACGGTGATCCACTGCGACTCGCCTGACAGCGCGCTCGCGAACACGGAGTTCATGTTTCCATTTGTGAGCGTGGTCACGTGTCCTCAAGACGAGATGCTGAAGCGAATCGGCGGGACGCTCGTGGGCAGCGCGATCACTTATGATGAGAAGTTCCAGCGCCAACTCATAAATGCGACGCACATTGACCGGTTGAACCTGGGGCCGGTGCCGACGATTCAACTCGACTGGCTTCAGCCGCACGAAGGAAACATCGTTGAGTTCCTGTTCCGCCCGCGAGCGTTTCAATCGCGACTTGAGAAGATGGCGGTGTAAGCTAGGCGCGCATGCCAGTTAAGCCTCAGCCGAAGGCTAGCGCTCCCAGAGACAGGAGAAATAGTATGGTAAGTGTTGTCGTGATCTCAGCCTCATTCGCTGTTGCGTTCGTTGGCCTACTGCGCAACAACAAAAGGAAGTCGGATGAGCGAGGATTCATTGGCCTGAACCCTGCTGGTATAGCTCTGATCTTGATTTCAACCATCGGATTCGTAGCTGGTCTGACGAAAGAGATTTCATCAATACGCAAAGGGAGAGAGATCGAGGCGCTTGAAAAAGAACGGACCGATATGCTTGTAAAGATAGATGCTAAGATAACAGGTCTGGCCCAACGCTCTGTTGATAAGCAACTAAGAGAAGAACTCAATGACATAAGCAGAGGGGTTTCACAAGCAGCATCGGTCCATGAGAGCTCAGATTTTTCGATGTCGAACTTCCGTGGATCAAACTTTCAATATGGATTGTTCAAAGACGCGAACTTTTCACGAGCAAGTTTTCAGGGTGCAATTCTCACGGAAGCTTTTTTTGGAAATGCAAACTTGAGTGGGGCGGACTTGAGTGGTGCGATTATAGATAGCGATACGAAGTTGCCCATCCGAAGGTGAGATTTCAAGTGGGCTTATCGACACTGATAGGGCTCCGGAGCTCGGGCAGCGAATCGCACTTTAGCTTTCAGCATCATCACCAAGAATCATCGGATAAGCCAAGTACCATCCAAAATGTGAATAGATGAGAGTCCTACTTCTACTTCTTCTCGCCTTCCCGGTTCTCGCCGAAGACTGGCCCGAGTTCCGAGGACCAACCGGGCAAGGCATCTCCTCTGAACGTGGGCTCCCGCTGACCTGGAGTGAGACTAAGAACGTGAAATGGAAGGTTGCGATTCCCGGGCGTGGATGGTCTTCGCCGGCGATTCTCGGGGATCGAATCTGGCTGACGACCGCTACGGAAGAAGGAAAGTCACTCCGCGCGATCTGTGTAGATCGCAACACCGGCGCGATTCAACAAAACATCGAAGTCTTTCGCTTGAAGCAAGGCGCGCTAAAAAACGGAAAGAACAGCCAGGCCTCTCCGACACCAGTGTTGGAAGGCGATCGCGTTTATCTGCACTTTGGCGCTCATGGAACCGCGTGGAGCACTCAGTCCGGAGAAATCGTCTGGAAGACCCGACTCGAATACGACAACGGGCAACACGGCACTGGTGGATCTCCGGTGCTCTATGAAGATCTTTTGATCGTGAGCTGCGACGGTCAGGACGTTCAGTTTATTGCTGCGCTGGACAAGATGACGGGCAAGGTTCGATGGAAGAAATCGCGTCAGGGATATCAAGCCTACACGACGCCTCTCGTCGTTCGGCTCCCTGGCGGCGATCAAGTTATTAGCCCGGGTGCGTATCGGGCCATCGCCTATGAACCGCGCACCGGAAAAGAGATCTGGCAGGTGCGATACGGCGAAGGGTTTTCAAATGTCCCGCGGCCGGTTTATGGAAACGGTTTAGCCTATATCTGCACAGGATTTCAGGAACCCTCTCTGATGGCGGTTCGAGTTGACGGCCGTGGCGACGTGAGTAAGTCGCATCTCGCGTGGACTCTCAAGCACGGAGCGCCGCTAACGCCTTCTCCGATTCTCGTTGGCGACGAGTTGTATATGGTGAACGATGGCGGAATCGCGACGTGTGTTGATGCAAAGACGGGCGCCGAGCTTTGGCGCGCACGCATGAACGGGGGTTTTTCGGCGTCACCGGTCTACGCCGATGGCCGCATTTACTTTCTCAGCGAAGAAGGGCTGACGGTTGTGATAGCTCCGGGAAAGAAGCTGCAGCCGCTCGCGGAGAATCAGCTCGATGGGGAAACGCTTGCGTCGATGGCGGTTTCGGGCGGCTCGATCTTCATTCGAAGCCGCACGCATTTGTATCGACTGAGCAACAACTAGTAAAGCAAGAGACGGACCAAGTGAAATCGCGGCTAACGCCAAGCTGAGCTCGACCTCATCCAGGCAATTCGGTGCGACGCACCAAGGCTCGTCTCGTTTGTCCATCAACAATGGGAAATGCCCGAGGATTGACTCGATTAACAAGGCCGTTGCTACAGGCTGCGAGGAAAAGGATTCAAGTTTCGATCCCAGCCTTCGATGCCGGTTTCACTCTCTCATTTTAATGATATAATTTTGCCATCCACGAAAAAGGAAGGTGAGGATGCCGGTAATCAAACCTATTTCCGACTTGAGAAACAAGGCCAACGAGATTTCGAATCTCGCACATGAATCCAATGAGCCGATCTTCATCACGCGAAACGGTGAGGGAGACATGGTAGTCATGTCAATGGCCTCCTACAGCAACCTCCAGCTAAAGCTCGAACTCTTCGGCAAGCTTGCCGTTGCTCAAGCTCAGCGAGCGAGCGGCGACAGAGGCCGGACAGTTTCGCAAGTAATGAAGGATCTGCGAAAGAGAATCCGTGAAACGGCCTAAATACACCGTTCGGCTATTGCGTGCGGCCGAGGATGACTTCACCGAGATTGTCATCTACATCGCGGCCGAAAGGCCGGACGCTGCCGAATCGCTTGCTCAAAAAAATCGAAAACAGCCTGAGATTGCTTGCTACCAACCCTTATCTCGGTCGAGTCCCGAATGATGCCGCGCTGCTTGATCTCGGTTACCGTTATCTTGTCGTCCAGAACTATCTGATTTTCTATGTTGTCGAAGAGCGAACAATTTTCGTTCACCGAATTGTACACGGCGCGCGAGATTATCTCGGTCTGTTCTAAGACGGCCCCAGCTGGAGCACCATCGATGGCCAAACGCATGCGTTTCAAGGCTGTGTCGTGCGGCTCGTCTCGGCTCAGCCACAGATATGACTGCTTGGGGAGAGTGCATGGATCACATTTTGTGGCGTGCGAATCTGTCGTGAGGTCTTGCCTTTGCTTGAAGTCATAAACCTAGCCAAAGACTATCCAACCCCGCGAGGCCCGCTCTCGGTGCTCTCGGGAATTTCGCTTACCTTATCTCGAGGAGAAGCGGCGGCCATCATGGGACCGTCGGGCAGCGGCAAAAGCACACTGCTGCACATAGTCGGAGCGCTTGATCCGCCTAGCGCCGGCAGCGTTCGGCTGGATGGAGTCAATCCTTTCGAACTTGATGAGAAGGCCCTCGCTCGATTCAGAAATCATAAGATCGGATTTGTGTTTCAGGATCATTGTCTTCTCCCTCAGTGTTCGGTGCTGGAGAACGTCCTGGTTCCGACTCTCGTCGCCGAAGTCGGTAATCAAAACAACGAACGCGCGCGCACGTTGCTCGATCAAGTAGGGCTTTCTGAAAGGCTCGATCACCGGCCAGCGGAACTGTCTGGCGGCGAGAAACAGCGAGTGGCGTTGGCGCGAGCTCTCATCAACGAACCGCTGTTGCTACTGTGCGACGAGCCGACCGGCAATCTCGACCGAAACTCCGCCGAGTCAGTCGGGTCGTTGCTCATCGAGCTGCACCAGCGGCAGAAGACCATTCTGATCGTCGTGACTCACAGCGCTGAGCTGGCGGCGAAGTTCCCGATTCGTTACGAAATGATCGGGCAGACCATCAAGCAGGCATGATGCGGACTTCCACCCTTCTCTCTCGCAATCTCAGCTATTACTGGCGAAGCAACCTCGCTGTCGTCCTCGGAGTAGCGACATCGGTGGCAGTTCTGTCCGGGGCGTTGCTGGTGGGCGACTCGGTCCGCGGCAGCTTGCGAGATCTCTTCGTTCAAAGGCTTGGCAGGACAGATTACATAGTCGCTTCGACCAACTTCTTTAGAGAAAGCCTGGCTGATGAGCTTCAGGCCGACACGCGGTTCGCACAGGCTTTCAGCGGCGGCTGTCCGCTCATCGCGCTTAACGGGTTGGTCACTGATGAACAAAGCCGTCGGCGCGCTTCCGGAGTTCAAGTCTACGGCGTGGACGACCGCTTCTGGAAGTTTCACGCGCGCGAACAAGTGAAAGCGCCGGCGGCGCGCGATGTGTTGTTGAGTCCGGACCTCGCGCGCGAGTTGGGCACCGGCGCCGGGCAATCGATTCTTCTGCGTATAGAAAAGCCCTCGGCTATTCCTGCCGGATCATTGCACGGAAGGAAGGACGATCTGGGCCGGACAATTCGTCTGACTGCGCGAGAGACACTCACGGCGCCAAATCTCGGCGAGTTCTCGATTCGGCCAAGCCAGGGCGCGGTGCGAGCGATCTTTGTTTCGCTCGCGCGGCTGCAGAAGGATATCGAGCAAGCAGGCAGGGTCAACGCGATACTGCTAAGCGGCGCTTCGCAAGGCAACGACAACAGAAATGAGAAACGCGAGTTGATCGCGCAGGTGCTAAAAGACAAGTTCGCGCTCGAGGATCTTGGACTCAAACTTCGAGTACTCGACCAGAACCGAGGTATCGCGCTCGAAAGCGAAACCGCGATCATTACCAATGAGCTTTACGCCAGTGCCAAAGATGCTTCGAGCCGCGCCGGCCTGCGCGTGTTGCCGATCCTGAGCTACCTGGCCAATTCCATCCGGATTGGCGATCGTGACATTCCTTACTCGCTTGTTACCGCGATCAACAGCGAGAGCTTCGAGGTTATGAGGCACTCGGGATTGAAAGGACAGGCGCAAGGCGACGTCGATCAATCGCTCGCGCCGATTCTCCTGAATTCATGGGCAGCCGACGATCTCAAAGCCCGGCCCGGCGATGTGGTGTCGCTCGAATACTACCTGTGGAAGGACGAGGGACTGCTTTCGACGCACACCGCGCGGTTTCAATTGGCGGGGATTGTCCCAATGGATCAAGCCGCAGATCGCGATTATGTTCCGGATTATCCGGGCATCACTACGACTCAGAATATTTCAGACTGGGACCCGCCTTTTCCCGTCGACCTCAAGCGAGTTCGGCCGCAAGACGAACAGTACTGGCATCAGTACCGAACCGCGCCGAAGGCCTTCATACCGCTCGAGGCTGGACAGCAACTCTGGCAGTCGCGCTACGGAAAGCTGACGTCGTTGCGGCTCGTCGCGTCTGTAGGCAAAGACCCTGCGGCATATCTTGAATCTTTCAAGCAGAGTTTGCGCGCTACTCTCGATCCGGTCACCAACGGTTTCTCGATCAATCCAGTCAGGCTTGAAGGTTTGGAAGCTTCTCGAGGCGCAACAGACTTCGGCGAATACTTCGTCTACTTCAGCTTCTTTTTGGTGGTGAGTGCGCTGCTGCTTGCGAGCTTGTTTTTCAAGCTCGGCATCGAGCAACGACTGCGCGAGATCGGAACTCTTCGAGCGATCGGCTTTCCCGCCGCGGTAGTGCGCTCGCTGTTTCTGCGGGAGGGCCTGTTGCTGGCAACATTTGGAAGCATCCTTGGAGTGATCGGCGCGGTGGGCTACGGCGAGCTGATGATGTATGGACTCCGCACCTGGTGGGTAGATGCGGTCGGTACGACGAACTTGAGCCTGCACGTTTCCGCGCTATCGCTAATGCTCGGTGGAGCGGGCGGCGTCATCATCGCAGTGCTCTGCATTGCCTGGACGTTGCGAAGGCTCGCTTCCTCATCACCGCGAAATCTCCTGACCGGCAGCCTGGACGCGGCGATGCAAAGCGAATCATCTCAGACTTCGCGTTGGCGCATCTCGGCATCACCGCGGTTCTTCTCGATAGCTTTCGCGGTAATCGGAGTTACGGTGCTGAGCTTTGCATGGCTGAAATGGATCGGGCAGACCGGCGGGTTCTTCGGCGCCGGGACCCTGTTACTGGCAGCGTCATTGTTTTATGAATACGGCTGGCTCACGCGCAGAGTCAGAAACGCGATAAGTGGAAACGGCTGGTGGCCTGTTTCGAGACTCGGCTTCAGAAACGCGACATATCGCCCCGGGCGAAGCGTGCTCTGCATCGCGCTGATAGCATCGGCGTCATTCATCATCGTCGCCGTAGACGCCTTCAAGCAGGACAACCGCGAATCATCCTCGAGTAAGAAGTCGGGGAGCGGAGGATTTCCCTTCCTGGCCGAATCGTTGCTGCCTCTCTATCACGACCCGAACACCAATGAAGGCAGAGAGGCGCTCAACATAAACGCTCAATCGGGATTCGATCCCGAGAGTGTCACCTTCACGCGATTCAGGGTCCGGCCCGGCGATGATACGAGTTGCCTGAACCTCTATCAGCCGCGCAACCCGAGAATCCTCGGGGCGACGAATGAATTCATTCGCAGCGGCCGCTTCTCGTTTAACGAATCTCTCGCAAAGAGCAAAGAAGAAACGGAGAACCCCTGGATGTTGCTCGATCGAGAGCTGCCCGATGGCGCGGTCCCGGTCTTTGCGGATGCTAACTCGATGACCTACGTGCTTCATCGCAAGCTCGGAGACGAGATACTCGTCAATCAGAGCAACGGCGAATCGGCGAGGCTGCGACTTGTCGGCGCCCTGGACGGCAGCATCTTCCAGGGAGAGTTGTTGATGAGCGAGACAAACTTCCTGCGGCTGTTTCCCGATCAGGGCGGCTACAGCTTCTTCCTCCTGGAAGTGGCTCCAGAAGCCTCTTCCGTGGCCGCGGGAGTTTTGGAGGAGCAGCTATCCGATTTTGGGTTTGACGTGGTTCCGACTTCGGAGCGGCTTGCGAGTTTTCATCGCGTCGAGAACACTTACCTGACGACCTTCCAGACGCTTGGAGGGCTTGGTCTGATATTGGGAACTCTGGGTCTTGCAACAGTGCTGCTCAGAAATGTGCTCGAGCGCCGGCGAGAGCTCGCGCTGCTTAGAGCGATTGGCTACAACTCGGGCCACTTCGAGTTGATGGTGATAACGGAGAACGCGTTTCTCGTTTGTTGTGGGCTGGGGACGGGAGTCGCTTGCGCAATGCTTGCGATTGCGCCGGCGTTCGCTGCAAGAGGCGGACACCTTCCGGCGCTCTCGCTGTGGCTTTTGTTGAGTGTGTTCGTCACTGGATTGTTGGCATCGCTTGCTGCGACGGTAGCTGCATTGCGCACACCGTTGCTTGCGGCGTTGCGGGCGGAATAGAGTTGGACGAGGACCAAACCATAATCTCACTGTAGGGGCGGGCCCTCCGTGGCCGCCCCAGATCGCACCGACAATCATGGATTTTCAAAAACACAAATCTGGGGCGGCCACAAAGGGCCGCCCCTACATGAAGAACAGCATCTTGCGCTTCTGCTTAGCAGCGCTTCTCGCGGCTGATGTCTCGTTCGCTCAGGATTGGCCGCAATGGCGCGGGGCTAACCGCGACGGAGTTGTTTCATCCTTTGCGGCTCCGAAAGTATGGCCGGAAAAGCTCAAGACGATCTGGAAAGTGCCGGTTGGTATCGGCCACTCCTCGCCCGTCGTAGTTGGAAAAAGGGTCTACATTTTCTCGCGCCAGGAGGAGAGCGAAGTTGCGAGTTGCCTCGATCTCGAAACAGGAAAGCTGCTGTGGCGCGATGCTTACCCAACTCCTTACATGATGAATCCCGCCGCGCTCTCACATGGAAAGGGACCGAAATCAACGCCGGTCTTTGATAACGGTAAGCTTTACACCTTTGGCATCAGCGGGATTCTCTCTTGTTACGCCGCCGCGACCGGGAAGCTCATATGGCGGAAAGAGTTTTCCAAACAGTTCAAAGCAACCTCACCATTGTACGGAGCCGCAACCTCGCCCATCGTGCATAACGGTCTGGTGATCGTTCACGTTGGAGGCCACGATTCGGGCGCGCTCACTGCATTCGATACCCAGACGGGCGAAGTGAAGTGGAGTTGGAAGGAAGACGGTCCCGGCTATGCGTCGCCGATAGTCGTCGAGATTGGCGGAATCATTCATTTGGTCACACAAACGCAGAAGTCGATTGCCGGGTTTTTGCCAACTACAGGTGAACTTCTGTGGCGAATTCCGTTCGAGACTGAATATGAGCAAAACATCGTTACTCCCGTGGTGTATAAGCAGACGCTCTTACTTTCCGGTCTCGACAAGGGCACGATCGCTATCAAACCGGTCAAACGCGGAACGACGTGGGGCGCCGAGCAGGTCTGGCACAATCCGGATGTCTCGATGTACATGAGCTCGCCAGTGGTGAATGGCGACTATTTGTTTGGGCTTTCACACAAACGCAAGGGACAATTCTTCTGCCTTGATGCTCGCACGGGAAAGACTGTGTGGATGAGCAACGGCCGCGAAGGCGACAACGCGGCGATGATTGCTGCCGGCCAGTTCTTGTTTCTCCTGACAGATGCAGCGGAATTGATCGTGGCAAAGAGCGATCCGAAGCAATTCGAAGTCATCAGGAAATACCAGGTGGCAGAGAGTCCAACGTGGGCCCATCCGGTTGTCACCGCCAACGGAATCTTGATAAAAGACAGGACGACGATCGCGCTGTTGAGCTTCGACTGAAAGCTGAGATCGAATGACCGACTCTTCCCCTCATCTCGCCGATCAGCGAGAGACCGTTAAAACCACCGATATTGCCGAGCGCACGTTGGACTACAAGATCCCTCAGATAATCGGTGCTTCGGCCGTGGGCACGATGATCGAGTGGTATGACTTCTACATCTTCGGGAGTCTTGCAACTGTCATCTCACCACTCTTTTATCCGTCGGGTAACGACACTCTCGCGCTAATTGCGTACCTTTCGACTTTCGCCGTGGGGTTTGTCGTTCGGCCGTTCGGCGCGCTGTTCTTCGGGCGGATTGGCTACCATATTGGCAACGGAGTTTTCGGCGGATTGCTGCCGCTGATCGGACTGGCGGTCGTCGCGAAGACGGGAAATATCTACGCCGGGTTGTACTATCCGATTGTGATCGCTGGAATCACGTTCATAGTTGGTTCGCTTCTTCTGAAGGAGACCCACAGCGTGCCGATTTGGAAGGAGATTGAAACCGCGCGGCCCGGCGAGTTGCAAAGCGATATCGACGGCCCGGCTTAAATTCCACGGCATCGCCAAACGAAACACTCATACGCAAGCAAGAGCTGCTCAAAATGGTGGCCACGAAAGTGTCGTCAAGCATCTCGATCGAGCCGAGCTATCACCGGCTTGCAGTTAGAATTGCTGTTTGGGCGCTGCTATACTTGGCGCCGTGGAGTTTGAATGGGACCCGGAGAAATCGGAATCAAATCTGAGACACCACGGTGTACTCTTCGAAAGAGGCTGCGACGGTATTCGATGACGCGCTGTTTATCACTGTGCCCGACCCGGATCATTCGTTTGATGAAACACGCTATGTCATTGTCGGCGTTTCCCACGAAGGCCGACTCCTGATTGTTTTACATGGGACCGGGGCGACCGCGTCCGCATTATCAGCGTGCGAGAACTGACGCGAGACGAAAGAAGTGCATATGAAGAAGGAGACTTTAGCTGAGACCGAAGACGATTTGCGGCCCGAGTAATGGCCGAGGAGCAAGCGTGTTAGCAAGGATGACTGGCCTCTTTTTCGTTATCGCACTCGCGGTGTCAGCCGCGCTCGGCGACAACTGGCCGCAATGGCGAGGCCCGTTTCTCAACGGCATAAGCAGCGAGAAGAATTTGCCCACTCGCTGGAGCGCCGAAGATAACGTGACCTGGAAGCTCACCATGCCCAGTTGGACCGGGGCGACGCCCATCATCTGGGGCGAGCGAATCTTTCTCAACGTCGCCGAACGAGACAGCCTGTACTTGTGGTGCGTCGATCGGACCAGGGGCGAGCCGCTTTGGAAGAAGCTTCTCGGCGGCGGCAACACTAAGATGCGCAAGCAGAATATGTCTTCGCCTTCACCGGTCACCGACGGAAAAAATGTCTGGGTGATGACCGGCACCGGCATCTTCAAGGCATTCGACTTTGCCGGAACGGAACTGTGGACACGCGAGATCCAAAAAGACTACGGGCGGTTCGGTTTGAACTGGGGATATGCGTCTTCGCCGCTGCTATATGAAGATGCGCTGTTTGTTCAGGTGCTTCACGGAATGAGGACGGACGATCCATCCTACCTGCTGCGCATCGATAAGAAGACCGGCAAGACTCTTTGGAGAGTCGAGCGCCCTACAAATGCGATTCGCGAATCGCCCGACTCTTACACGACGCCCACGATAGTGCGCCAGGGCAACAACGTTGAGCTGGTGATCACCGGCGGAGACTGCGTGACCGGCCACGATCCCGCAACCGGCAAAGAGTTGTGGCGCGCGAACGGCCTTAACCCGGACAACAATCCCAACTATCGAATCGTCGCCTCCCCGGTGGTGTACGAAGGCATTGTGTACGCGCCTACGCGAGAGAAACCGCTTCTGGCAATTCGAGCAGGCGGGCGCGGTGACGTGACCCAGTCGCACAAGCTCTGGGCGTTTACACACGGACCCGACGTGCCGACTCCAGTGACCGACGGCAAGTACTTTTACGTTGTCGATGACCGGGGCATAATGTGGTGCCTCGACGCGAAGACGGGTCAACCCATCTGGGGGCCGCAGCGCATCAAGTCTGCTACGTACAGTTCGTCGCCGGTGTTGGCGGACGACAAACTTTACGTCACTAACGAGGAAGGGCTGACCACCGTGTTGAAAGCGGGGCCGAAGTTTGAGGTATTAGCCGAGAACAACTTGAACGATTATACGCTTAGCTCGCCGGCAATCTCGGACGGTCAAATCTTCATGAGAACGGGCCAGTATCTGTATTGTATTGGCAAGCGAAACTCGCATTAGTTGCTTGTAGGGGCGGTCCTCCGTGGCCGCCCCAGGCTGCGCAGTGATGCACCGTGTAATCTGGGGCAGCCACGGAGGACCGCCCCTACAAGCTTGGAGAAAACAATGATCAAGAAATCCATCGTCGCTCTATCTTTGATCCCACTGCTACTGGCCATCGCAGTCGCGCAAAACAACTGGCCGCAGTTTCGTGGCCCGGGCTCGCTTGGCGTCGCAGAAGATCCCGCCTTGCCCGACACCTGGAGCGCTACGGAGAACGTCGCGTGGAAGACTGATATTCCGGGAAGCGGGTGGAGCTCACCCACGGTATGGGGTGATAGCATTTTCCTTACTTCGGTCGTCAGCTCGGTTGAAGGCGAGAAGCCAAAAAAAGGTCTCTACTTTGGCGGCGAGCGGAAACCGCCGGCTGATATTCATCGCTGGATGGTTTACTGCGTCGATTTCAAGACCGGGAAAATTCGATGGGAACAGGAAGTGAAGAAGGGGCCTCCGGAGATCTCGCGACACTTGAAAAACAGCTACGCATCGGAGACTCCGGTGACCGACGGCGAGCGCGTCTACGCTTACTTCGGCAACGTAGGCCTGTTCTGTTTCGATATGAACGGCAAGCAGCTCTGGTCGAAGAAGTGGGGTCCGTTCGCGACTCGATATGGATGGGGCACCGCCGCGTCTCCGGTGTTGTACAAGGACCGTGTCTACATCGTGAACGACAACGATGATAAGTCGTTCATGATTGCTTTAAACAAGAAGACCGGCGAAGAGATCTGGAAGGTCGACCGAGAGCAAGGCACCAACTGGGCGACGCCGTATGTGTGGGAGAACGGGGCGCGGACCGAGATCATCACCGCCGGAACAAAGAAAGTCAGGTCCTACGATTTGAACGGCAAGCCGCTCTGGGAATTCAGCGGTATGTCTTCCATCGCGATACCGACCCCGTTCTCGCGGCATGGTCTCGTGTACATCGCTTCGGGTTACGTAGGTGATCAGCATCGGCCGGTATACGCGATTCGACCGGGCGCTTCGGGTGACATCTCGCTGAAGCCGGGTGAGACGAGCAACAACTTCATCGCGTGGTACCAGCCGCAGGGAGGACCTTACAACCCGTCGCCGATTGTCTACGGTGACTACTACTACACTCTTTACGATCGCGGGTTCTTCACCTGTAACGACGCGAAGACCGGCACGGAGGTCTACGCCAAGGTGAGAATCGATCCCGGCGTGAATGCATTTACCTCGTCGCCGTGGGCTTACAACGGAAAGATTTTTTGTTTGAGCGAAGACGGCGACACGTTTGTTATTCAGGCGGGCAAGGAGTTCAAGTTGTTAGGCAAGAACTCGCTGGACGAAATGTGCATGGCGACACCGGCGATCGTGCGAGGCAGTCTGATCCTCAGGACCGCGTCGAAACTCTACCGGATCAGCAAGTCGGGCGGTCATGCAAATTGATTTTGATGACTTGTAGGGGCGGCCCTCCGTGGCCGCCCCAGGGTCCTGTCCCAATGTGTGTTTTTCCTTACGACGCTGGGGCGGCCACGGAGGGCCGCCCCTACAGTTTCAAGCACCCTTTGGTTGACAACGTACTGTGTGCGAAGTCGTGAACATTAAACAGGAATTTACTATGAAGAGATTGATTCTTACTTTGTGCGTTTCGAGTCTCCTGGCGGCGACATCCATTTCGCTCAACGCTCAGATTCAGAAAGAGCAGCCTGGCATTAACAACTTCACGCTCGTGAATGAGCAATTCTGCACGAGCGGACAGCCTAAGCTCGAGGCGCTCGAGAAGCTGAAAGCAGAGGGCGTTAAGTCGATCCTCAATCTCAGAACGCCCGGTGAACATCGGGCAGCCGATGAGGAAGCGAGGGCAAAGGAGGTCGGTCTCAAGTACTTCAACATCCCGGTCGTGTACCGTGATCCGAAAGAAGAACAGGCGACCGAGTTCTTGAAGATTACCGATGATCCCGCTAACCGTCCGATGCTGATTCATTGCACCGCGGCGATTCGAGTCGGCGCGTTCTGGATGATCCGCCGAGTGCTGCGCGATGGATGGACAGTCGAAGCCGCGGAGGAAGAAGCGAAGAAGGTGGGTCTTCGAGAAGCGCCACACTTGACGGAGTTCGCGAAGGCTTACATCGAGAAGTATCGAAAGAAGTAGCGCCATCCCCTCGGGGCGCTTATCGAAACACGACTTTGCCCGGTTGGTGTCCGGATTCTTGAATCTCCTTCAAGAAGGATTTGAAAGTCTTCCCTGATAGTGCTGGAAGGGCATCTTTCTCGATAAAGAAGCTAAACATCGGGCTCCTCTGCCAAAAAATCCGCCACTGGCTTGTTGACGGCAACTCAGAAAAAGTGGGTTTGTCCAGAAAGAGAATTCTGTACTCTCCTTCTCGATATGTACCACCGCCTCTTGCGCCTTCCTCAAAACGGATTTGCTTTTCAGCAGCGTAAGGACCCTTCAAGACCTTCAACACTCTCGCGGTCGCCACCATTGGTCCGTCTCCTGCGCAAAGACTGTAGTTGGCCGCCAGAATTTCAACCGCCACCACCGCTTCGGCCACTTCAAACAAGGCTTCGAAGGTGAGTTGTTCCTGCTTACCCGGCGCCTTTGTCGTGTCGTTCTCCATAGCCTGCCTCCATGCAAGTTCCTGATCTGCGATGTCACTATCGCGCCTGGCTGGAAGATTTCTTTCCGACACAGAAAAGATAATTGTCGGTTCGCATGAATAGCTGTCCCCCGGAAATAGCTGGAGACGCAACCAAGCGCTCGTCCAGATCGTTCCGCGCAAGCACCTGAAACTCTCGCCCGGCTTTGATCACGATCGTCTCTCCGGTTTCACTCATCAGGTAAACCTTGCCGTCACCCGCGACCGGCGACGCGCTGAATACTCCTTCGGTTCGCGACTGCCAGACTTTCTCACCGGTCTTTGCGTCGAAGCAGCTCGCGACTCCGGCGTCGTTGGCCATGTAGATCAGACCCTGATAAAGAACCAGCGAAGACACGTAAGGCGCGCCGGTTGGAACCAGCCATTGAACGTGGGTGTGCGAAATGTCACCCGTTCCCCCGAGACGAATCGCCATGAACGGGCCGCTTCGATAGCCGCGGCTCGCATACAGCACACCGTTCTCAGAGGACGGCACCGGAATGGGAAAACGATTTGGCTCACCGGTGTACCAGAGCAGCTTCCCGCTCGCCGGATCATAAGCGTCGATTCGCTCGCTTGCATTTACGATCAGTTCATCGCCGCGAGGCCCACGAACAACCGAGGGCGTGCTATAAGAGCGAACGCCTTTGCCTCGATCCACTTTCCATTTCTCTTTTCCGGTCTTCTTATCAAGCGCGATAAGGTACGAGGCAGGTATATGATCGCACTCGAGAATCAACAGGTCTCGGTAAAGAGCGGGCGAGCTTCCGTGTCCCCACTCAATCTCGAACGGCGAATACTCGCGACCGAGGTGACGCTGCCATACGAGCTTGCCTTCCATGTTCAAGGCGACTAGCTGACCGTTTCCAAACCACGCATATACCATCTCGCCGTCGGTGACCGGACTTGGGCTGGCGAGATTGTGTTTCTGGTGTACCGGTGAAAGCCGGCCTTCCGCAGCGGCTCGATACTCCCAGATCTGCCGGCCATCAGTTCGACGAAAGGCTTCGATTAGAAAATAAACTTGTTTCTCAGCAGACGTCGCCGCGCCTTTGCCGAGAGGCTTTTCGGAGGACGATCCCGCGCCTTGAGCCAGAGTGGGATGGTTACCCGGCCGCAACTCACCTTGTCCCAACTGAGACGTGACGAATACTCGATCACCCCAAACGATGGGCGACGAGACTCCTAGTCCTTTTAGCGGAGCCTTCCACGCGACATCTTCTTTGCTCCAGCGTGTCGGGAGGTTGGTTTCGCTGGAGACTCCGTTGCCGGATGCGCCTCGCCACTGCGGCCAGTCGTCTGAGAAAGCCCTGATCGGTATGCAGATCAGCACGAGCGTCGCGGCGAGATTCAAGCGCATCATTCGCTCCTACAAGCAGGGTACTGCAGAGTCGCAGCCAACAAACCACAGATGAACACAAATGAACACCGATTAATCCCGATTGCGGTATCTGTGTCTATTTGTGTTCATCCGTGGTTAGAGATGATCTGCAGGGTAGCCTACGTTATGATGTTGGTTTGAAGTACAACACCAACCCGGCGCCGATGGCCACAAGAAGAAACCCGAGATAGAGCAGCGGATTAGGCGAGGTCTTGGGCGGGTGTTGCCACATCGTGTACAGCGTGTTGATCACCGGCGCGCCTCCGAATACCAGAGGCATCACGTAGTTGGGTACGCCTCCAGACTTGAACGCGTAGATGATGCAGACTGCACCAAGCGCCCCAAGCGCGCCCCCGAGCGTCGCCATCGTGATGCCGCTTCCGTTGAAGTTCTTCAACTCGCCTTGCGTGCCTAGAGCGATCAACGGCACGAGCACGCCGATCAGGAAGTACGCCACTCCGACGCACAAAAGCGCTCGAAACGGATTGCCGAGCTCAGTCTGACCCTTGTGAAGGACAGGGCCGTACAAGCCCCAGGCCAGCGCCGCGCCAAAAGCAAACATCACCCACGTCATAGATTTGTTTTTCTCCTTCGTGGTCTCCATCACCGTCTTTCCCTCTTGCTCTTTGCGAGCTTTGCGGTCCTTTGCGTCTTTGCGCTGAGAATTCCTTACGCAAAGACGCAAAGTACCGCGAAGACCGCTAAGAAGACTTGTTGCCGAAACAGTACAACGCGCTCCGAGTCCTAACGTAGATCCGGCCGTCGGCGATCGCAGGCGTCGCGAAGCATTCATCATCAAGCTGATTGACTTTCAGTATCTCCCACTCTCCCGTCGCCTCAAGCACCGACATCGCTCCGCCCTCGCCAATTAGAAAGACCTTGTCATCGGCGCCCACCGGCGACGAGAAGTACTTGTCGATCGCTCCCTGAAGCCGCCCCTGCTTGATCACATTGCCGGTCGCCGGATCAAACGAGATCAGCACTCCGCCGTCGTTTACCATGTAAAGCACGCCTTTGTAGAGCAGCGTAGAAGGAACTTGCGGAACAGGTTTGGTGTAACGCCATCGAATCGCGGTCGCGGTCTGATCACCCTGTCCGCCGAGCTTGATCGCCAGCAGTCCATTCTCAGAAGCCAACATCAAGCGGAACACTTCCCACTCCTTCGCATCGAGTTTCTCGTCGCGGTTCCCATCGAAGGCCTCGAACGCGCTGCTCAGCATCTTGTCCATCATCTCTTTGCCGGAGATTTCCGACTTTGCGATCAGCCCGTCGTGATTCGCGTCGTATTTCTTTAAGCCTTCTTCAAAAGGAACCGTCGCCACTTGCTTCCCCGGTTGGTTCTGAGGAAAGCCCCAGCCGTTGATGTAGACGTATTCGGAATCGTGACTCGCGATTGATTTCATCTCGCAAGCAAGCCCGCGCACCCACCAGACTCGCTTGCCGTCTTCGACGGAGTAAGCCGAGAGCTGAAATGATTCCGGGATGACGATCTGCTTGGCGCCCCGCTCCGGCTGATAGACGATAGGCGTTGAGTAACCGGATATGACCGCGGGCCGGTCAACCCTCCAGCGAACTCGGCCGTTGTTCTTATCGACCGCGAGCAGAAACGATGTCGGATTGTCCTGATCGATGGGCAGGATTACCTTGTCATCGACAAGGATCGGCGATGCGCCGAAGCCGTAGAACATGTTGAACGGACCAAGCGGAAGCTTCCAACGCTCCTTGCCGTTCGCATCATACGAAAGCAAGCCGAACTCCTGGAAGAAAACGTAGACGTTTTCGCCATCGGTGACGGGGCTCGGCGAGGCGGGTCCGTTGACGAGTTGCAAACGGCCCGATTGCTTGCGAGGCACCTCACGCTGCCAGAGTATCTTTCCAGTCTGGCGGTCCAGACAGAAGACCAGCAGCTTGTAGTTCGGCTTCTCAGCGGTGTGCGCGGTTATGAAGATCCGATCGCGCGTCAGCACCGGTGACGAATGCCCGGGAGGAAGAGCCGTCTTCCATACGACGTTCTTGTCCGGGCCGAACTCCGTGGGTAGGCCTGAAGTTGACGAAACGCCGGTGCCGTTAGGTCCACGGAACTGCGCCCAATCTTCGGCGTTCACGGCGAACGACGACGCCATCGACGCCGCGATTAACAGAGCAAAGAGAATGTGTTTGATCTTTGACATAGAAACCTACGAAACCAAAGTTGATGAGGGCACACTGAGCTTCACTGATATTGCGCGGTGGATTCTAGTTGATTGAGAAGGAAAAAGAAAAGGGGCGCCTGAAGTTACTGTTCGCTCTGTTGAATTCGTTCAAGGGCGGCCGTCTCTTCAGCTATTTCATCTCTCAAGCTCTCTAGCTCGGATTCCTTTACGGCGTAGCCTCTGGCCGAGACAATGCGGAGATAATCGAGCCGCTGTCTCAGCACACCGATTGTCCATGCTTTCACGGCGACCGCATCTGACTGGGAACGGGTTGAGGGCTCATCTGGTGTGTTGCCTTCGAATAAGTAGGCGTCGAGGGATTCGGCTTCTGGAGTCACAATCTCTACCTTGACCTCTGGCGACCAGGACTTGACGGCATAGTTTACTCGGCCAGCCGAAACTTGAACGAGGGCAATACGATTTGCCTTTGCGAACTCAATGGCGCCTTTCCTGAATTTACATGTCGCGAAAAACATCGCCTTTTGCGCTCCGATTGAAATCCTTTTTTGATTGAGGACCTGCACCTCTTCTCTCTCAACAGGTCCGGATGTGTTGCGTTTACATTCGACTATCACCAAGAAATCAACTCCAAGGGCCTCAAAGCGGGCGGTCACGTCTATTACGTAGTCGCCATCGGGTCCTGGAATTCTCTCCAGATGCTCCACACGGAAGTCTTTCAAGGTGCGCCCCTCTATCTCAAGAAGCTCTCGCACCGCGATTTCAAACTCTACCGGTGTCATTAGAAACGGGGCTTCCATCACCTAGTCCCCACGTTACGAGATAGTATGCTATCTCCGTCTCGGTCATCCGCGCCGTCAGAAATGAAAGATAATCTTATCGCGGTTTACTTCGATGAAATCGAACACATCGAACGCTTCAGAGATGAGTTCCATGTTTGCAATGAATAGAGCTTCCAGTTCTGAATTCTTGATATTGCCAGTCGAAACGAGCAACAGCTTGTAGGGCTGACGGTGAAGGTGGAATGAGTTCACGAAGTCAGCATCTTTCGTGACCACGACGTATTGTTCGCGAATCGAAAGGTCATTGATTTCAGTGTCAGGAGTGCGATTCCCAAGCCGCAGGTCAAAGGTGTGGATGGCCTCGAACCCGGCTTCACGGGGAACGGCTTGACCAGACGACGCGGAAGCTGGGCATCAATCAGAAATCTCATACGAGCGCAGGTTCAATTCGCTTGACTTGGCTCAGCCGCGTTGCAAATGCCAACGCAGCCAGAATGTCCTCACGTTCAAGGTCTTCATAGTCCGCGAGAATCTCCTCGAGAGTCATCCCTGAACTGAGCAGTTCGAGAATCATTTCAATCGGGTACCGCAATCCCCGGATGGTCGGTTTCCCATGACAGATATCAGGATCAATCGTGATTCGATCGGCCAGGTTCATAAGCTGCCTCCGCTTGAAACTCTACCACTCTCCTATACTGTTCAGGAACCTATCTCATAAAGCAGGGGCCGCGACCGATGTCGGCTACGGCCCCGCACCCTGCCGCCGAAGCAACAGGGGGAATATCATTGCACGATAATAGACCGCACGAACGGATCGGGCAACGCGAATTGATGTCTAACCAACCTCAGATGAAACAACTTATAGTTACTGGGATTCCTCATGTTTCAGCTTCTTCGTTCCTTCCGGATAGATCCAATTAAGCAACGGCGTAGTCATCAACGTAGTCACCAGCGCCATCAACACCATTATCGAAAACAGCGCCGGAGAGAGAATTCCAAGATCCAGACCGATGTTGAGAATAACTAATTCGACCAGCCCACGCGTGTTCATCAGGACCCCGACGGCCGCCGCCTCGCGCCACGTCATTCCGTTCATCCTCGCCGAAACCATCGAGCCGCCCCACTTGCCCGCAACCGCCAGAACTATTATTACCGCCGCGTAGAACCACATCTTCGCTCCTGAAATAAGGAAGATGCTCGAACGCAAACCCGTCAGCGCGAAGTAGACGGGAGCAATAAAACGACTACAACCGCCTCGAGTTTTTGTGAGAGCTCTTCAGACAATTTCGGGTGACGTGGCATCACGACTCCCGCGAGAAATGCTCCGAACAACGCGTGAACTCCCAGGCTCTCGGTTACAAGGCTCGACGTCAGAACAAGCAGGAAAATAATCGCGATCGTTTCCGGCGTCAGACCGCCGCGTTTCTCATAAAGCAACTTGAGAGCTATCAGCAACCGCCTGACGACGAACAACATCACGAGTACGAATGCTCCGAGGCCGGCCAACATCAGCCACAACGGCAACGCTGAACTCGAAGAGCGAACTATCACGATGATTCCAGCAAGAATGCACCACGCGGTGACATCGTCCACCGCCGCGCAAGTGATCGCTACGGAGCCGGCGCGTGTTTGCAGCATCTTGTGCTCGGCCAGAATTCGAGCGAGTACGGGAAACGCGGTGACGCTCATCGCTGCGCCCATGAACAGAACAAAACCAAGAGGGCTCACACTCGGGTCGGATAGTCCTGGATAAAGATAGAGGGCGAACAATGAGCCGAAAGCAAACGGCAAAACGATGCTGACCTGACTGGTGATCACGGCGGCGCGGCCCAGCTCTCGTAGCCGCTTCAAGTCGAGCTCCAGGCCCACAAGAAACATGAACAACAACAGTCCGACGTAACTCAGCGCGCTTAAGTAACCAAGGCTTGCGGGTGGAAAAAGCGTTGCGTGAAGATCAGGCGCAAGCCAGCCAAACAGCGAAGGTCCCAGCAGAATCCCGGCAACCATCTCACCGATCACCCGTGGTTGATTTATCTTGCGAAAGACCCAGCCTATGAGTCGCGCTGCAATGAGTATCGTGAGGATCTGTGCGATCAGCAGCTCGAGACTCGGCATAGGCGGTAGGGTGCGCCGAGCGAAAAGATTAGTCAATGAGACCCTGTCGAGTGCCGGCAGGGTCTCATTTCGTAGAGGCAGGGAAGGAAGAGCAGGCAAGGATGCCTGCGCTCCCAGGAGCGCTCCCGGAAGCTATGGAACGTAGAGCCAGTTTTCAGTCATCACTGTTCCTGCGCTATTGCGAATCCGGAGCCAATAGATGTACCCGGAAGCCTGCGGCAGAGGGTGCGCGCAGCGTATCTGCCCATCAAGCGTTTTACACGGACCAATCTTCTTGTTGAGCGGATTCCTCGTAGCGCACAGCAATTTGCAAGTCTTTGCGTCGAAGACCCGCAACTCGACGACGCCAATCGAGATGACCGCGGCGTTCAAGTTCTGGAGAGTGTACGAGATCAACTCCGGCGGCGGTCCTGCCTTCATTCGGACCGCGGGATTCTGGGCTTGAACAGCAAAAGCCAGCCCAATAATTAATGTCAACACAGCTATCGAGCGTGTGATGGTTTTCATATGTGGTCCTCCTTTAGCGAACGTTTTTCTGGCCTGAAGAAGCTTCGCGACCCTTTACCCTCGTGTTCGATTAAGGCCGGTGTACCGCCGCATGGTATCGCAGATTCCGTGGGATGTTAACTACCTTTGGGACTCAGGATGGGGAATTCTGTTCAGGGTTCAGGGTTTCAGAGTTCGGGGTTCAAGCTAGAGCTTGCTCTTGAATGTTATGCGTCGAAAAAGTTGGCAAGCTAAAGCTTGAACTCTGAACTACTTCACTTCTGTGTTGCTGCGCGGTCGTCGTAATACTGGTACTGGGCGGACAGAACCACGTCCCGCTCTGCTTCTCTCGAATCATCGCCGCTGACGTCCGAGGCCGGCAGCTGCTCATATAGAGGTGGCGGGATCTCCGCGAATTCAGACAGCGGTCCATACACATCATCAACTCCGCTCCTGAAGACATCGCCGATCAAAAGATTAATGATGTTGACTCGCTGGTCGGGATACTTCTGAAGGAATTTCGCGAAGCTGAAGCCCTCGTCATAAAACGCGTAGACCAGTTTGCGCATCGACTCGATGCCGCGATCCAGCTTCGGCTGAAACTGCCCAAGCCGCGCGGCCGAGAAGTCTTCACTCGCAAAGGCATCGTGAATAGCTTCGGCCGCGAGCTCTGCCATCTTCATCGCCAACAGCACGCCCGATGAATAGATCGGATCGAGAAAGCCGTATGCGTCGCCTATCAGGATGAAGCCGTCTCCCGCGTTTTGCTTCGATCGATAAGAATAGTCGAGAATCGAATAGATCTTGTCCACGCGGGTGGCGCCCGCAACGCGGCGCCGGCACGACTCGCACTTTTCGATTTCTTCATCGAATATTTTCGCGAAGTCCTTCCCGCGACCCTTGTAGAGGTAATCAGGATCTGCAACGACTCCGACGCTGGTGATGTCGTTCTCGAGCGGAATATACCAGAACCATCCGCCGCTGCCCGGCTCGGTCCGCAGCACGAGAGTCGCGCCGCCATTGAGGTCCGGCTCGCGGCTTGCGCCTTTGAAGTAGGAATAGAGAACCGCTTTCTTGAGCTTCGGATCGCGAACGCGCCAGCCAAACTTGTTCGATAGAATCGCCTGCTGGCCGGTGGCGTCTACGATCACGTTTGCATTGAACGTTTGAACTGAGCCGTTAATGATTACTTCGACTCCCACGGCGCGGTCGCCGTCGAAGAGCACGCGTTTGACCGGCGTTCCCTGATTGATGATGGCTCCTTGTTCAGCAGCGTGCTCGAGTAAGAACTTGTCGAACTCCGAGCGAGTCACCTGCCAGGTTACCGCGCTCTCGTGGTGATTGGCCTCGAAGAAATAAAAGGGGCGCGACTCGCGGCCCGCGGAGTTTGCAAACAGAACGCTGTACTTCCGAACAAACGGAGACTGTTTGAGCTTCTCCAGGATTCCCATGCGCTGAAACGTCCAGTAGGTGTCGGTCATCAGCGACTCACCGATGTGATGGCGAGGAAACTCTTCTTTCTCGAACAGGATTACGCTACGGCCTTCGCGAGCGAGAATGCTGGCGATGCTGCTTCCGGCAGGACCGCCGCCCATCACGATTACATCATAATTGCTGCTGTTGTTTTCCATTTATCAAACTCGTCTACTCATCGGCCTGGAACGCTCGACAACCGGATATTCCGTTTTCGCGCAAAGAGGTCAGGGACCGCACAGATCGCCAAGGCTTTATGCATAACGAGCGGTCCTCAGCTCCGGTTCGAAGAAGTCGGAAAGAAACGTATCAACCTCCAAAATCCCGCGACGTGTGAGGCTTATCGCGCCGTTATCCAATGCGAGCAGGCCTTCCCGCTCGAGCCGCGAATACGTCGAATGAAACTCCTCCCACACATCGACATCAAATTTCTGACTGAAGTATTCCGTCTGAATCGCGCCTGTCTTGAGCTGAAGAATCATCTCGCGTATGAGATTCTGTCTCGCCGTCAATGGCAGCGCGCGGTACAACGGAAGTCGATCGGCGTCGAGTAGCTGAATGTATTCCTCGAAGCTATGGGCGTTCTGGAAATTCACTCCGCCGAAATGCGAGAACGATGAAACGCCGAGCCCAATCATGTCGCCGCCGCGCCACAGCGCGTCGGTATAAATAAATCGGCACGGCTTCTTCGTAGTCGCCAATGTGTACGCACTCGCCACACGATAGCCGCGCTTCTCGAACTCCTCGAAGGCGTAATCGAGCCACCGCCGCTTCGTCGGCCAATCCGCAACCGGCGAATCGAGTCCCTTCTCGATCATCTCTCGCGAGATCACGGTGTTGTACGGCAATTCCATTTGATAGATCGTGACCGAATCGGGTTCCAATTCGACGGTGCGGCGAATCGTATCGCGCCACTTCTCTTCGGTTTCGCCCAGCATCCCCGCTATCAGGTCGACATTGATTTGCGGGAAATCAACTTCGCGAGCCCAGGCATAAGCCTGATAAACCTCGGGCGAGAGATGCGCGCGGCCATTCGCCTCGAGGATGGCGTCGTCGAAATGCTCGATGCCTAAGCTTAGGCGCGTGACGCCGATTTGCTTCAAGGTTTCGAGCTTCGACTTTCGTATCGTGCCGGGCTCGCATTCGAAAGTGACTTCTTCGGCGCCTGCCCAGCTCACGTGACGATTGAGCCCTTCGACGAGATAGTCGAGTTGTCTTTCGCTGATGTAGGAGGGCGTGCCACCGCCGAAATAAGCGAAGCGAAGCTGTCGCCCTTGAAACGCATTCGTGCGGCTGTAGAGCTCATTCTCCTTGATCAATGCGTCAAGGTAGCGCTCGATGTCCGATGCGTTCTTGTCGGTGTAGACTTTGAAGTAACAAAACTTGCAGCGCTTGCGGCAGAAGGGAATATGCAGATAAAGCCCAAGCGGCTCCGCGGTTCGCGGAGGCTCATCCAGCGCTTCGATGACGCGCGGATTGTAATCCGGTTTCCATTGCGAGAAAGGCGGATAGTTGGAGACAAAGTAATTGCCGACCTCGGTGCTGGTCTGTGCTGTGTCGCTCATCATCGGCCTCTTTGAAGTTCTGATGCAAAGCGCGCCTCCTCGCGATCGCGTTTTATTCTAACAACCGCGCGAGTCCGTTGCAATTTTCTCCGGGCGTATGCCATAGTACGCGGACATTTCGCAGGCGGCTACAAAGAATGACAGTGGGTGTGATGCTCGGGTTCAGAGTGCAAGCTTTAGCTTGCAATTGTCTGACTCAAAAAGCTGGGAGCAAGCTAAAGCTTGAACTCTGAACCTCAAAGGGCCACCCCTGAACAAAGCGAATGAAACGAACCTTGCTGGTGATCATGTTTGGAGCGCTTTATGTCCTGCATCAGGATTTTTGGTTCTGGCGCGCGGCAAACCCCCTCGTCTTCGGTTTCATTCCCATCGGCCTGTTCTATCACGCGTGTTACACACTGGCGACTGCGTTAGCTCTATTGCTGCTGGTGAAGCACGCATGGCCGTCGGAGCTGGAAGAGGGAATGGGCGATGCGGAGACAGGGGGACGGGGCGATCTGCCCGTCGACCCGTTCCCCCTTCGCCCAGTCGCCTTGTCCTCCCGTCTCGTCTCATCATCAGAGGAGGGCAACGCCAGGTGATTCCAGCCCTCTTTGTCTTCGCTTATCTCGGTGTCGTTCTCTACATCGGCATCTTCGCCTTTCGAAAATCTGCGCGCCGCGAAGGTGCTGAAGATTACTTCCTCGCAAATCGGTCGCTGGGACCTTATGTGTTCCTGCTCTCGCTGTTTGGAACGAATATGACCGCGTTCGCGATTCTCGGCTCGTCAGGCCATGCTTTCAACAACGGCATTGTGACATTCGGGCTGATGGCTTCGTCATCGGCGCTGATTATTCCTCTTTCACTTTTCCTGATCGGCACTCGAGTCTGGGCGCTTGGCAAGAAGTATGGATTCATCACGCCGGTGCAGATGTTTCGCGATCGCTGGGAGTGCAGTCACATTGGGACGGTGATCTTCGCGGTGCAGGCGGCGTTTCTGGTTCCTTACATCATCATCGGCGTGATGGGTGGCGGCACAGCTTTGAACGCGATCAGCGGCGGGCGAGTCCCCTACTGGTTCGGCGGGGCAGTGGTGGCGATGGTGGTGATGTGTTACGTCTTCTTCGGCGGCATGCGAGGGACGGCCTGGGTGAATACGTTTCAGACCTCGCTCTTTCTTTGTTTCGGGGCGATAGCACTAATAGTGATTGGATCCGGGATGGGCGGGTTTCGCGATTCAGCGCAAGCGTTGCTTTCGTCACCAGCAACCGCTCCGCTTCTGACTCGTGAACGAGTCTCGCCGCTATTTTTCTTCAGCTACACTTTCATACCGCTTTCATCGATCGCGTTTCCGCACATAACAATCTTTTGTCTTACCGCTCGCAAGATGAATCAGTTCAAGAAGACCGTCGTGTTGTATCCGTTTTGTATGCTGGCGCTGTGGCTTCCGTGTGTGTTTCTTGGAGTGATGGCGAATCGCGCGACGGGCGCGCCTCAGATTCAGCAAAAGATCGAAGCGCGGCGAACCCTTGCAGTCGAAGGCCCAGCGTTGACGCCGGATGATCGCGACGCGCTTCGAGAAAAGATGGCGGGAGACGACGTGTTGTTGCTGCTCCTCGAGCGCTATGCGCCGTTGTGGCTGGCGGGACTGCTTGGCGCGGGAATAATGGCGGCGGTGATGGCGAGCGACTCACAGATACTCGCGCTATCGACGATGTTCACGGAAGACGTGTTCGCTTTTTACGGTGGCAAGAGACGCTTCGGCGAGGCCGCTCAGGTTCACACCGGCCGATTGTTCATAGTGTTGATTACACTGTTTGCATACGCGGTAGCGCTTCGGTCACCACAATCGATATTCGATCTCGCGGTTCAATACGCGTTCTCGGGTTATGCCGCGCTCTCGCCGCTGTTGATAGCGGCTCTGTTTTGGAAAGGGAGCACAAAGTGGGGAGCGCTTGCCGCTACGGTATGGTCGGCGTTAGCGGTTGTTGCGGTCGCCGTATTTCAATATGTAGTTCCGGCTCCAGCACCCGGACCTCCTGTTGTCGCCTGGTCGATCGCAGGGATCGAGGTTCTGTCACGCACGCCCGGCGGCACGGCGGTGTTTGGATTCATGCCGGTGGTTCCGATGACAGTCATCTCGGCGCTGTTGTTGATCGTGGTATCTTCACTAACGTCAAAACCGGGCAACCCTACACTAAAGCGCTACTTTCAGCATTAGGGTGTTGAGCTATTTTTGAGTTGATGCTCAAGACAATCGTTGATTTGCGTCAAGTACTTGTCTTGACTATCAAGATCTCCGAAACGGCCATATATTGGTCGCGTCCAAAAAATACCCTCTTCGTCATGTGCTCGTATGGTAGTCTCAAGCACGTCATAGGCGTTTGGAGCCAGTAGTATTAACATTAAGTCTTCGTTCACTTGTCTTGCCTTGAGGATGCTGGCCAGTGTGTCATAGTCGTGGAAAGAGTATCCGATGGCGAGTATGACTTTGGCGTACTCGCAACACTTGGAGAAATAGTGATAGCCAGTCAGGTAGGGTTGCGACGTGGCTACTCTTCGACCCGCCGGATATATTATCGCATTCTGGTATTCATCCGAATCGATGACGTCATACATGGGGAGAGATTGAACAATCCTCCCAGTTGACGTTACTCGCATCCAGTTCACCGATCCATGAAGTTTGAACAGTGCCAGGTTCCGGACCTTATCGCGGAGCCGGAAAAACTCAAAGCTACTTGGAGTCCAGAGAATCTCTCCCTCCAACGAGGGACTGTCCATCCCATTAGTAAGTTCATATTTGGAGTATTGTTCGCTGCAAAACCTCTCGATCGCAAGGTCATAGTTCGTCGTGAAAATTGGTAGGCAGTGAGTGGCCGGGTCTATGTGTGAGAATATTGTGTCGAATAGGGGTTGATAAACTTCGATCGCACACTTTATATCAATTGCTCGGTACTCACGAATGATCGAATGACGTATAAGGGAGCGTAAGCTTGCGGCGACATTCTTGTTAACTTCATATCCGCTATCGAGTACGAAGGTCGACACATAAGAAAGGCTCAACAGATTCTCGATATCTCCCATGATTAACTCAAGATCGTTACCCCTTTCCGAAATGAATGCCGCGAGCAAGGAGGCTTCTGGGTCGGACTTGATGTCGGATGCGAGCTTCTTAACAAAATGCTCCATCACAGGTTTGCCAAGAGGTGCGGATGCACCAGCACCGAGAAACAGAATGACAGGTGATCTTGCAATTGGAACCTGGGTGGTCTTTCTCTTAACGTCGATCTCAAACTGCGCCTCGGGCATTTGATCCCAATAATCACCCATATCGTGAGTTTCAAAGAACTCAACCAAATCGTCGAGCTTCTTCGGGAGCCTATGCTCTCGCGCCTTACTTCTTGCCATATCGTCTTCGCTCCTTTGGAGCCATGTCTCTTGCACTCAAGGGTAACGCCTCGTTGGTCTTCTTTTAAATAAACAACACCGCCAGATACCGTCCTGCATCAGTCTGCCCTAAAGCCATGTAGACGTCTTCGCCCGGTCGATCACCCTTCTCGACGAATCGGAACTTCGGACGATCGTTAAGCACTACGTCCTCCACTTCGGCTGTCTCTACGTGATGTTTACTGGCAAGCTTGTCAACGATATCGTCAAGCCAGATCACGTCATCAATCTTCACTCGTCACCTCGGTCTACTACGGCATTGGAAAGAAGCCAAGTCTAATACGCGTAGCCGTAAGAACAAAGGTCTGTCGCTTCTCCTCCGGACTATCATCAGGAATACGGTCGAGCCTATGCATTTGGCTTGACTGCATCGTGCGGCTTCACAAAGAATGCTTACCCATTATGACTTCTCAGGGATCTGAAAGCTCTGCGCCGCTAACCCGAATTCAATGGCTCATCTGTATCATCGCTGTCATCGGGTTTGCCTTTGATAGCTACGTTCTGCTGATGCTTCCGCTGATTCTGCGCCCCGCGCTCGAACAGCTAGGCGGATTGACCTTCGGCAGCCCGGAGTACGCTCATTGGCGCGACCTGATGTTCTACGTGCCGGCGGTGTGTGGCGGGATCTTTGGATTGTTGGGCGGCTATCTGACCGATCGTTTGGGGCGGCGACGAATTCTCACCTGGAGCATTCTGGTCTACGCCTTTTCCGCGCTGGCTTCAGGGTTCGCGACCTCACTGCCGATGTTGCTCATCCTCAGGACGGCAACATTTGTTGGCGTGTGCGTTGAATTCGTGGCCGCTGTAGCGTGGCTGGCCGAACTGTTTCCCGAAGCTAAGCGAAGAGAAGCCGTCATCGGATATACGCAGGCCTTCTCGTCACTCGGCGGGTTTATGGTGAGCCTGATGGCGCTGCTGATAGCGAAGATCGCGCTGTCGCTGCCCGCGATTCATCAGGGTCACGATACCTGGCGCTACCTGCTGATATCCGGTCTGATCCCCGCGATTCCGCTGATCTGCATTCGCCCGTTCCTCCCCGAATCGCCGGTGTGGAAGGAAAAGAAAATTGCGGGAACTCTCAAGCGTCCGAGCTTCGCCGCCATCTTCAGGCCCGAGTATCGGCGGGCTACTCTAATCAGCGCGTTGATCTTTGCGTGCAGCCTTGGCGTGGCGTTTGGCGCAATTCAACAACTGCCCCAAATCGTTCCCGCGCTCGTTCAGGTCGACAGCAGCGTGCCTCCGCCGGAGCGCCAGAGAATCGTTCAGACAACGGTCGCCGGCGTTCAAACGCTGCAAGAGCTGGGAGGTTTATTCGGCAGATTCCTGCTCGCGTTTCTTGCAATCCGAATTGTGTCGCGTCGAAAGCTGCTTCGCGTGTTTCAAATTCCAGGATTGATCATTGTACCGCTCGTGTTTCTGTATCCTGCAGTACATGATCTCGCATTGCTGAAGTGGGGCATCTTCTTCGCGGGTCTCTTCACTGTCGCGCAGTTGAGCTTTTGGGGAAACTATCTCCCGCGAATGTATCCGACGCACTTGCGCGGAACCGGTGAAAGCTTTGCGGCGAACGTCGGAGGAAGGATGATCGGAACTTCCGCGGCGTTGTTGACTACTCAGTTCGCAGCGGTGATGCCGGGCGGCAGTCCTGCAACTCATCTTGCGTACGGCGCGGCGGCCGTGGCGTTCCTGGTTTATGCGATTGGGTTGACTGCGAGCTTCTGGTTGCCTGAGCCTAAGACGGAGGAATTGCCGGAATAAGCGTCGCAAATAGGTTTGCGTACTTGGCGTCTCAGCCCTCTCGCAACAATTCAGAAATATGCCTCACATCTTTTCGACGTGTGTCGATGAGGAGGCCAAGCTCATTCAATCGGAATCTTAGGTTCGTAATTGTGACTTTGTAGATCTGCTGCAAGCCTAAGATTGTTCCGCGATAGTCAATGATACTGTACCCAACCGGTCCGAGATATATACGGCCCAAGTTGCGTTTGATGCCAAGCGAATTCTGCACCGAGACCAGAGCATCATGAATTGTCGCGCGCGGCATTAAGATCGCGCTGGCGAATCGATTTGCTTGCCACTCGAGCCAATCTCTCGGCGTCGACAATATCTTCTTCCCAGTAACCAGATCCCGTTCAGTGTCAGAAATGTCCATGTCAGAGTACCCCTTTTCCTTTATTATCAGATTACGATGGAGCACGAAATGGCCATACTCATGTTCCAAGGTGAAGAATCGGCGTGGATCCTCTTCAAGCGATTTATCAATCAGAATCACGCGAGGTTGGAAAGTAAACATGCCCAGAATCTTGTGGCCATATGGTCCATGACCTAAATCTCGGGAAGAATCAAAAGCAAAGTTAAACCTAAGGGCTGTCTCTTCTGCAAAGGAGACGATCGGGGTTTGGCAAGGACCTCTAAGAACCTCGGGCGAGAAAAACTCTATTACCTCCTCCGCCTTCATTTCGATATCATTGGCGGATAATTGAGGGATTCCACTCTTATCTAATTGACTCATCTACTAAAGCTACTTCCTTTCCGGTTGGAACCTATCGCGCGCTCGTTGCATTACCTCATCTCCCGGGCGCGCCACAAGGTCACCTCTCAGAAAGGCGTCATAACGACCTTGCGCCTCTTCAAGCCATAGCTGCTCGGCATTGGGATCGATGTCGGTCTCGAGCTCTTCGACGAGGATGCGTGCAAGCGTCGCCTTCTCTTCGACGGTCAGCGCCCGCGCGCGCTTCACCAACTCCTCGAAAGCAAAACTCATATCGCGCATATGCTTTACACTTGCTGCTAACTTCCGGGACAGCTTCTTCACTGCACAAAGGAGTGGGGAGCGCGCCTCTCAACTTGCTTGGCGGAGAGGTTCAAGCCGGGCGATCTCCGCTTTCTTGCTTCGCGCGGCGTGCCAAAGATCCCAGTCCTGCTGCAACCCGAGCCAAAAGTCGGCAGACATTCCCAATACCTGAGCCAAACGCAACGCTATCTCGGGCGTGATGCTGCGCTTGCCTCGGATGATTTCATTCAAACGAGGAGAAGATACCCCCAATCGCTCTGCGAAGGCTGACTGACTGACTCCGAGCGGTTTGAGAAACTCTTCGGCAAGCATTTCTCCCGGATGCGTCGGTGGCCGTTTGGCCGGTAGCCGCCGCGAAAGAAGGCCCTTCGACTGCTGGCCGCGTGTGCTATCTGAATTAGTGGTAATCCGTGATTTCGACTTGGTCTGCATAACCCTTCTCCCATCGAAAGCAAATACGATACTGGTCATTGATACGAATGCTGTGTTGACCAGCGCGATCACGTCGGAGCCGTTCAAGCCGATTGCCCGGTGGAATCGTTAGCTCCAGAAGGTCGCGTACCCGATTGAGTTGGTCAAGCCTGCGACGCGCAGTTGACCACAGGGTTTTCGGGCACGTCGCGCGTGCCGCTCTCGTTTCACTGCCGTCAAAGATGTTCTCGGTCCCGCGATCGGCGAACGAGCGTATCACGGCCCAGATTGTAACCACTTCGGCGATAGCTCACCAGCGATAGAACTCCTCATTGCCCGAAGCAGTAGAGCTTCCCATCCTCTGAGCCGATCACCACTCGGCCCGAAGCGATCGCCGGCGATGCCGACAGCGGCGCTCCCGCGTTGAACTCCCACACCTTTGCTCCGGTCTTGTAATCCAACACGTAGAGGTTTCCATCGTTTGAACCTACAAACGCTCGCCCATCAGCAAGCGCGGGCGATGACTCGACTCGAGCCTTCGTCATGAAGGTCCACAGCTCCTTGCCCGTAGCCGCGTCCATGCAGTGGATCATCTTGTCGCGTCCGCCAACAACGACTCGGCCTTCAATCACGCCGCACGATGAGTAGTAGGGGAATTGTCTCTTGCGATTTACATAACGCCAGCGAATTCGCCTGGTCGTGAGACTGACGGCAAGCACGTCGTTGTTGAAGGTGCCGTAGTAAGCCATCCGACCGGCGAGCGCGGGCGATGCTCCCGTGTAAGCCCCCGAAGCAACGCTGAAAAGTTGTCGGCCGTCGCTTACGCGAATCGCTCGAAAAGTTTCGTCGCAACCGGCGATATGCGCGACTCCATTCGATACGCCGGCCGTGCAATGCACTGGACCGTGAGTCCTGAACTTCCAAAGGAGCGCGCCGTTGGAAGCGGCAAGGCAATAGAGATGCTCGTCATAAGACCCGATCAACACTCGATCGCCTACGACGACCGGCGAAGATTTGACCTCGCCTTGTGTCTTGAAAGTCCAGAGAGCTCGGCCGTCGCTTGCCTTGACTGCGTGAACGGTCCCGTTCAGATCGCCAATGTAAACCACGCCGTTTGCCACGCAGGGTGACGACTCGCCAATCGGACCCGTCGCGCGATACTTCCAACGGACCGAACCGTTAGACAAGTTGAGAGCCGCGAGATCACCCGATTGAGAGCCGACGTAGACTACGCCGTTCGCGATGGCCGCAGACGACTCGATCGATTCGCCAGCTTCGTAAGTCCACACCACCCTGAGCTCGCGAGGCACGCCAGAAACCGAGACACCTATCTGCTGATGACTGCCTCGGAATTGAGGCCAGGTCTCGGGTGGAAACTGCGCCTGCGGTCTCAGCGCATCAACCGGGAGCGCGGAGAAGATCGTCAAAAAGAATATCAACTGTATCAGTTTGAATGATCGCACCATAAACCCTCTGTGCCCGGAAACCGAGCCTTCTTATTTCTCTCCAAGCGCTGCGGTGAAACCAAAATCCCGTAGGGATGAAATGTTTATAGGAACCAAGCGTTCAAAGCGGCTGTAGCTCCAGCGGAGCGAAATGTGCACCTACTAACTTTGAACATCGAATGCCTTCGTACATTCCGCTCCTACGGAGCTTGAACGCGCGCCGCGCTTGTTACTACAAACATCCCGCTCCTAAGGAGCTGACATCGCGAATTTTTTTCGTGTCTCGCCGTCACACCTCGTAAGCGCGCTTATACAGCTCCAGAGCTTCTGCTTCTCCAAACTCTCGCGGGTTGTGTTGTCCCGTCCACTGGCTGGCGGCTTCCGCTGCGAGCCTCGGCAAATCACCCTCCGGCACACCAACCGATTTGAGATCGCGAGGCAACCCTCCGACTCGAATGAAACGTTCGAGCTTCCTGGCGAGCGCTTCACCGGACTGACTTTCACTGTCATCGTTCGTAGTTCGGGCGTTCGTAGTTCGGCCTTCAGGCGGAAGTTCGTATTTGCCCAATCGGTTTTCGGGATCGTACGAAGTTCCGCCTGAATGCCGAACTACGAACTCGTCTCCAGACACAAGCTCGAGCAACTCTCGATATCGATCAGCGACAACATGCCCGTTCCAACGTACCACGTGCGGAAGCATCAATCCGATCGCCACGCCGTGATCTGTGTTGTAGTTTGCGGTCAGCGGATTCGCGCAAGCGTGCGCCGCGCCGAGCATCGAGTTCTCGATCGCCAATCCCGCCCAATAGGCGCCGAGCTGCATAGCTCCGCGCGCTTCCAAATCGGCCGGGTTGCTTATGACGCGTTCGTAATTCGGCTCGAGCAGCCGCCAGGCTTCAAGCGAAAGCTTTTCCGAGGTTGTCGTCCGTGTCTTAGTAACGTAGGTCTCGATCGCATGCGAGATCGCGTCGAAGCCCGCGGTCGCGGTGACGATCGCCGGCTGTGTAACCGTGAGCCGCGGGTCGAGGATCGCGATCTTGAAAGCTGCGCCCGGATCACCGCAAGCCATCTTGACGTGCGTCCCGGCGTCCGAGATCAGCGCGTAAGACTGAGCCTCACTGCCGGTGCCGGATGTCGTAGGGATGCCAATCATCGGCAACATCGGCGCTCGCGTCTTCCCGTACCCCCAGTAGTCCTGCATCACGCCGCCGTTGGTTAACAAGAAGTTGATCGCCTTGGCGGTATCCATCGAGCTGCCGCCGCCCAGTCCGATGATCGAATCGATGTCGAGCGGCGCCGCGAACTCGCGTCCGGCTTCGATCATCACTGTGTTGGGATTCGAATCGAAATCGTTGAAGGTGAATATCGTAATTCCAGACTCAGTGAGAAGTTTGGAAGCCTCGCCGGCATAGCCGCAAGCGAGAATGCCCCTGTCGGCAACGATCAGCGTTCGCCGGAAGCTAAGTTCATGCGCAAGAGCGCCGAGCTCTCGAAACGATCCTTCTCCGAAAACTAATCTAGTGAGTGATTGGAAATCGAATGACTGCATCGGTAGGTAGTTCGTAGTTCCGCCTTAAGCGTAGCACAGGCTTCAGCCTGTTAGTTGTGATTGTCTCGAGCTTGTACAGGCTGAAGCCTGTGCTACGCTGAAGGCCGGACTACGAACATGAATCACTTCTTCTCTGCCAGAGCGAAAAGCTGATTGCGATTGGCGATGAACAAGGCGCCGTTGGCTGGTATCGGCGTGCAGTAGACTGAGCTTCCCATATTGATTTCAGCGATAACTTTCTTCTCCCGTGCCGCCGCCAGGATAGCTACGTCGCCGTCCTCATCACCGAGATATACCTTACCGTCTACAACCATCGGCGAACCCCACACCGCGGCGAACATATCATGGACCCAAAAGACCTTGCCCGTCTTAGCGTCCAGGCAGTGCAGGAACCCGCTGAAGTCGGGATAGAAAAGCATGCCGTCGTAGATCGCTCCGGTTGAGATCGATCTGCGAATCTTGTCGTATTGCCACACGACTCCAGTTTTAGTGATGTCGCCTCGCTTGGTTGCGTCGATGCAATAGAGGTGTCCGACGCCTTCACCGTGTTCGGGATCCTGGCCATTCGCCATGTAGACTTTGTTGTCGTAGATAACCGGCGTGCTGATCAGCTCGTTGCGAGTCTTCGGCCAGACGGAGTCCTTCGGATTGCAGTCAAACTCCCAAAGCTTCTTTCCGGTCATCGCGTCGTAACCGCGCACCCAGCCATCGCCCTGCCCGTGAACGACCTGGACCACGTCGCCGATCTTGCCCACCGAAGGCGAAGACCACTGCCCGTGCAGAATCCGGTCGCCCACCGAGTTGTCTTCCCAGACCATCTTGCCGGTCTTCTTGTTGATCGCGATGATTGCCGGAGCCTTCGGCGAAGGTATGTTGACGTGACTCTCATCCTGGCCGTTCGAAGTGCAGATGTAAAGTAAGTCACCGTATACAACCGGCGAGCAGTTCGACATGTTATGAGGCTGCGAGCCGACCTCCTCCATCATGTCGAATTTCCAAATGATGTCGGCGTCGAACTGGCCGGTAAATTTCTCATCCTTGTACGGCCCGTCGTTCTTGCCGTCGCGAAATCCCTGTGAGTCGAGGCACATTACCTCGCATCGATTCGTCACGTAATAAACCAGCCCGCCATCCACCAGCGGCGAGGAGCACACGCCTTGAAACGGCCAATCATTGACGCGTCCGGCGGCGAGCTTTTCGTTGGTCTGTTGCCAAAGAAACTCACCGTCAGACTCGCGAAAGCACATCAGCACGCCCCTGTCGCCGCCCTGCTTCGGATCCCGCGCCAGTTCGTTATTAGTGCCGACGTAAACCTGGCCGCCCGCGACTACCGCGTTACCGTAGCTTTGCGAGCCGAGCGTGGCGACCCACTTGACGTTCTTCTTTGTCTTCACGTCCCAACTCGCCGGCATCCCTTTGAGATTCGAGACCATGTTCCGGTCGGGCGTTCCACCCCACATTGGCCAGTCACCGTTGCCGGGATCTGACGCGGTAACAAGCCTGGACAGACTGAACACCGCGACCCCTAACAGAACCGTGAATGAGAGCGATCTAGTACTGCATATCTTCATAAGTCTCCACTTCAGTTGAAACGACTCAAGCGGAAGTTTGCGGCCGAGCGTTTCGAGGGGCGAGGTTCCTCGTCCTTCCATTGTTCAGGATACAAACTTCCGGCTAAAGCCCGTACTACGAACCTACTTGTTCGGCGTAACTTTTACGTTATCAATAAAGACTTCACTGGGAGCGTCGGCGAAAACGCCGGCGGCGCCCTTATGATTTCCGAGCGCATCGACGCGTTCGAGCATCCATTCCGCCGGTTCCGGGTCGGCGGCCGGCCACACCTTGCCGCGCGCGCGCACGCGTCCGTCGGGAAGATTCTCGACTTGAAGCTTCAACCGATACCAGGTGTCCGCCTTCCACGCGAACGGCTTCCTTGCGGTACGCTTCTCTTCGATCTGCCACGAGCGCAGTTCGATCTTTTGACTGTTTCCCATGATCGCCAGCTCGTAGCGCTGAGCTACTACGCCGGCGTCACCCATCTGTCGTCGCTTTTCCGTAGCGCGCACGTCCGCCTGCGTAGAATAGTTCGCCCAATCGATCGGGCTAAACAAAGAGCGAGCGCGCTTGAATGCAGGCGGATTCGGATTCTTGACCAGCACTCGGTTTCCGTCGATTTCACGCACGTTATACTTGCCGCCGGTGCTGATCCAATACTTCGGTACGCCATCGACGGGAATGGAATCGAAGTTCTCGCTGATCGGCATCTGCGGAATCACTCTCACGCGAGACACGCCCGCGATTGCGCCCACTGTCGCCTTAATCATTCCGGCTTGCACGCCCGCGTCAGCGGCCGCGGTGAATTGATTGCTCTGCGCCGTGCCCTTCAAGCCTTCAAGCGACCAGGTCGCATTTTGTTCTTCGCGCAGAAAACGTCCGTGATCGTCAAACAGCCGCACCTTGAACCTGGCTGTCTCGCCCGGCTTCATGATGAGATCGGCGGGAACGATTTGAACGTGCGCCGGTTGCGATTCGGTTATCGGCGCGCCGTTGGTTTCAACCTGCTCGCTGGCTTCCGGCAAGGCTGGCGACGGTGTCTTCTTTCCAATGCAGTAAACGCCTTTGGTCGTGACCAGGTAGACGCGCCCTCGCGAGACCGCAACCGCGGCGAGTATTTGCTCGTTGGCAGAAACCGCTTCGTCGCCGGCTTCCGTTTTCAGCTCTACTTTCTCAACAGTCCCGAGTTCGGTTTCGCTTAGAACCTGACATCCGGTTGGTCCGGGCTTCAGGATAAAGAATTTTCCGTTCTCGGTGCCAACGTAGAGCTTGCCGTCGGCGAGCACCGGAGACGCGCGCTGCAGCGTTCCGAGAGTATGCTTCCACAGCTCCTTGCCGGTGTTGATGTCAAAGGCGAACAGGTTAGCGCTGTCGTCAATCAGGTAGATCCGGTCGCCGTCGACTATCGGCGACGAGTAGCCGCCGCGGATGCCGCTGACGGACCACTTGACACTACTTTTGCCAAGCGCGCCTTTCCCGGTCGCATCGATCGCAGCGAGCAAGCCCATCTCGTTTGTGTCGAGGTTCTCCTCGCTGTGTGAAGCGAAGACGGTGGTGCCGCTGATCACCGCGCAGTTGTTGATCCCGCGCTTGGTGATAGGAAAGTTCCAGACGGATTCTCCGGTCTGCGCCTTCATCGCCTGCACCGCTCCGTCAGCGCCACCTACTATGATCATTCGCGTGCCGTTGATCGTCGCGGCGATGGGCGTGGGATAAACCGTGTCGTAAGGGCGGCCGCCGGGGGCGCTGGTCCACACGCACTCACCGGTTCGCTTGTCGAAGGCGTAGAAGCGATGCTTGCGCTGCGCGGTATCGCCCCAGCCATCGATGATTGTACCGACGATTACAAGATCGCCTTCGATAATCGGTGATGTTGTTCGGCCGCCGTGTGTGGTCCAGGCGCCGAACTCCTCGGTCAGCGAGCGACTCCACAGTACCTTTCCATCATTCGAGAATGCGGTCAGTTCATTGCACGCGCCGAGGACATAGACATTCCCGGTGGACGGATCTCCGGCGGGCGACGACCACGCGATACGGCGAGGCGGCACGTCGCTCTCGTAGACATTCAGGCGGTGTTCCCATAACAGCTTGCCGGTGTCCGCGTTCAAGCACATCACCCGCTCCTGCATGGTCTCGCCCTCGCCCGAGGTGTTGAACAGGAAGACGCGGCCGCTCATCACGATGGGCGCCGAGCGTCCGCCGTAAGGAGCCTTCCAGACCAGGTTCTCGCCTTTTGGCGACCAGCGATCCGGAAGCCCTTTCTCGCGCGAGATGCCGTCGCGAGCCGGGCCGCGCCAGTCAGTCCAATCGCTTCTTGAGCGAACGTGCTGTGCCGGAATGAAAGAGAATAGTAGCAGCGCAAGGGCCAGGCAATTCGAAAGAATGGCGTCCATAATCAGTCTTCACAGTTATGCATTGGGTTCGCGCTTACCGAGTACGACCGATGCAAGTTTCTCCACTGAGCTATAAGGCATGCTTGACTCGTTGAACTCAAGATATTATGTTGCGGTTAGCGGCGTCAAGCATGGATTCTTTGAACCCGTCTCGATGTCCGACAACCTTCAGTTCGCCGTTGTGCGGGATGTTTCCGACAAACTGAAGTTTGTCGGACCTTCCGAATCAGTTCCGTGTGCCCGCGCAAATCACTCGACACGGCCGAGGCAAAGGCCGTAACCTTTGTGTGTGTGCCCAAACACCACGGGTTGAAAAACACGAGATTGTGTAAGAACGAGAGTTAGTAGTTCGGCCTTCAGGCGGAAGTTCGTAAATCCTGTACAAATCAAATACAAACTTCCGCCTGAAGGCCGAACTACTAACTTTCAAGAAATCACTGAAGCCAGGGAGTGACGATGTTCACCAAACGAATTGCGTTGCAGGCGCTTGTCTTATTGTGCCCGTTAGTCGCGGGCGCGCAAGACCTCAACGAAGAATTCTTCGCTGCCGCTCGAAAGGGCGACGCGGCGGCGGTCAAAGCGTTCTTAGACAAAGGCGTTGATGCGAACGCGAAAACCCGATACGGGGCGACCGCGCTGTCATACGCCTGCGATAAGGGCCATGTCGAGGTGGTAAAATTGTTGATCGAACGAGGCGCGGATCTGAACGTGAGGGATACGTTCTACGGAGAGGTGCCGCTCGGATGGGCCTTATCCAGAGGACACGCCGAAATAGTAAAGCTCCTGCTCGACAAAGGTGCGTCGGGAATAGAACGCGCGTTAACGTCGGGCGTTCAAGATGGCAACGTCGACATCGTGAAGATTGCACTCGCGAAGGGCGGGCTGAAGCCGGAGACTCTCAACAGCTCGCTCCGTCGGGCCTCTGCGGGCGCCAACAAGGAGATCGTCGAGTTGCTAAAGAAGGCGGGCGCCGTCGCGGTCGAACTCAGCGTCGAACCCGAAATCCTCAAGAGCTACACCGGTCTCTACAAAAACGACCAGGTTGGCGAGCTGACCGTGGACATCAAGGCTGGAAAGCTGATCGGCAAAGTGGGCGGCCAGGATTGGTTCTCGACCAGTGCGCTGAGTAAGACGACCTTTGCGATCATCGAGGTTGAGGCGACGATTACATTTAACTCTGAGGGCGATAAGGTCACCGGGTTGACACTAAAACAATCCGAACGAACGTTCGCTTTCAAGCGAATCGAGCAGAAATAAACTATCGTTCGTAGTCCGGCCTTCAGGCGAAAGTTTGTATGGAACAATCGCGAAGAAAGCCCGGATACAAACTTCCGCCTGAAGGCCGGACTATGAACGAAGTCTTTCGGAGGTATGGATGTTTTCAAATGACGGAATCAATAGTCGAGTTTTCGGCTGCGCGGTTGTAATCGCTTTCATTGTAAGTTTCGCCTCAATTGCGCGCGGGCAGAACTGGCCCTCGTTTCGCGGCGCGAATGCTTCGGGCGTCGCCGACGGCAAGCCAACCCCTACGACCTGGGATGGCACGAAAGGCACGAACGTTCTTTGGAAGACTCCCATTCCAGGCCTCGCACATTCTTGCCCTGTGGTCTGGGCGGACAAGGTGTTCGTCACCACCGCCGTCAGCAGCAAAGGCAGCAACGACTTCCGTCACGGCCTGTACGGCGATGTTGACTCGGACAAGGACACTTCGCCGCACACCTGGCACGTCTACTGCCTCGACAAGCGCACCGGCAAGATGATGTGGGATCGCGTCGCTTACGAAGGTGTTCCAAAAATCAAACGCCACATCAAATCGACGCACGCCAACTCGACGCCCGCAACCGATGGCAAGTACGTGGTCGCCTTCTTCGGCTCGGAGGGTTTGTACTGCTACGACGTAAACGGGAAGTTGATATGGAAGAAAGACCTGGGCGTTCTCGACGCCGGATGGTTCTACGACCCGGACTATCAGTGGGAAACCGCCAGCTCACCGATCATCTACAAGAACATGGTCATCGTGCAATGCGATGTTCAGAAGAATTCTTTCATCGCCGCTTATGACTTGAAGGACGGAAAGCAACTATGGATGACGCCGCGCGAGGAGATCCCGTCCTGGGGTACGCCGACAATTTACGAAGGCCCGGCGCGAGTAGAACTGGTAACAAACGCTACGCGCGCAGCGCGTGGCTACGATCCAATGACGGGCAAAGAATTGTGGAAGCTGACCGGCAATCCGGAGGTGACCGCGACGACTCCGATTGCCGCTCAAGGCCTGATCTTCATCTGCAACAGCTATCGGCCGAACCAGCCGATCTACGCGATTCGCGCCGGTGGAACGGGCGACATTTCGCTCAAGCCGAACGAAACTTCAAACCAATACGTCGCATGGAGCATGCAGCGCGGCGGGACTTACATGCCGACGCCGTTGATTTATGGCGAATACTTGTACACCTGCGCCAACCACGGAGTGATGGCCTGCTACAATCCAAAGACCGGCGAGCGCATTTATCAACAGCGTATCGGTGATAAAGGCGGCGCGTTCAGCGCATCGCCGGTTGCGGCCGACGGCAAGGTCTATCTCTCGAGCGAAGACGGCGAAATATTCGTGGTGAAGGCGGGCGCGAAATATGAGTTGCTGGCGACAAACCAGATGGGTGAAGTATTGATGGCGACGCCTGCGATTTCCGACGGGATGATCTTCATCCGAGGTCAACACAACGTCTTCGCGATAGCCGACCGGGGTTCGGCGTCCGTGGTGAAATGAAAAACAGTGGGCGGGTCGGAAGCTCGAACGCAGAGAACAATTTATGGGGAGACATAAATACGTGAAACGATTCCTGAACTTGCTGCTCTACTCAACGCTTGGCTTTGCAATTCTTTCGAGCTCACCCGCGCCAGGAAAAACACGGCCTGACGCATCGAGCTCGAACTGGGCACAGTGGCGTGGTCCCGGCAGCCAGGGCGTTTCAACTGAGAAAGACCTTCCGACCGAATGGAGCGAAACAAAGAACGTACGATGGAAGACCGCAATTCCGGGTCTCGGGTTTTCGTCGCCGATCATCTGGGAGAAGAAAGTTTTCCTGACCACTGCAATCGAAGGCGGTCCGGCCCCGGCCGATCATAAAGCCGTGAAGCACATGATGCGCGACAAGGAGTTCTCTCACCCCGATTGGACGGGTTCCGACAAGCTTCATACTTTTAAAGTGTTTTGTCTCGACCGCGACACCGGGAAAATTCGGTGGGAGCGAATCTCGTATGACGGACCGGTCTACGATCACCGGCATCGGCGCGGGACTTACGCCGCGCCCACACCGGTAACAGATGGTAAGAACGTTTATGTCTACTTCGGCTCCGAAGGGTTTTATTGTTACGACTTCAACGGCAAGCTGATCTGGAAGAAGAATCTCGGCGGAATTGCAACGATGGGGATGGGAGTCGGCACTTCGCCGGTACTTTACGAGGACCTGGTGATCCTTTTGTGCGACCAGGAATTCGACGGCACATACTCGTTCATAACTGCTCTGGATAAGAAAACAGGCAAGGAAGTATGGCGAGTGCATCGTCCCGTCCAATCCAGTTGGGCCACCCCGGTCATCACGAAGACACCCGAACGCACCGAGCTGATCGCGAGCGGTAACGAGTTTCTGATCTCTTATGATCCGGCGACCGGCAAAGAACTGTGGCGAGCTACCGGGCTTCACAGCCACGCCATCGCGACGCCGGTCGTCGGTCACGGTCTGGTGATACTGTCTTCGGGCTTCCCTTCCAAGGCGATCGTCGCGATTCGGCTGGGCGGATCGGGAAACCTTGACGGGACCGACCGCATCGTCTGGCGCTACAACAAAGGCACATCGTACGTTCCTTCGCCAATTCTTTATGGAGACTATGTGTACCTGATGAGCGACGCAGGCATACTCACTTGCTTGAACGCAAAGACCGGCGCGGTAGTCTACGAAGGAGGGCGCGTTCCTATTCCGACGAAGTTCTACGGCGCATCTCCGGTTGCGTTCGACGGCAAGATTCTGCTCACCAGCGACGACGGCGATACGTTTGTTATCAAGGCGGGACCAAAACACGAAGTCCTGGGCACAAATTCAATCGGCGAACCGAGTCGGGTCTCGATTGCAATCGCCGATCACAAGTTGTTTGTAAGAGGCGAGAGGCATCTCTTCTGTATTAGCGAGAAAAACTAGGCAGGCAGTCACGCTGGACCTGTATGGGCGGACCTCCGTGGCCGCCCCTCCTTGCCGAAGCGAAGGCCTTGCCAGCCAAGAGGGGCGGCCACGGAGGTCCGCCCATAAAGGTCAACTCCGAAATTGGCTCAGCATCGTGTGCCCAAGTCTTTGAGATCTTCACCAGGAGTCATTCTTCAAATGAGACGTATACCAAGAATATCGCCTTTGATTTTCACCGCCTGCTTTGTGACCATCACCGCTTTCGAGCCCCTATCCTCCCACGCCGCGCCCAAAACCAACTGGGGGCAATGGCGAGGCCCCGAAGGCAACGGTGTGTCTTCTGAAACCAACCTGCCGACTGAGTGGAGCGGCACTCGGAACATTAAGTGGAAAACTGCGATCCCCGGTCGCGGGCATTCGTCGCCGGTCGTCTGGGAAAACAAAATTTTTCTGACAACCGACCTGGAAGGCGAGACACTTCCCGGAGCTAAAGCCGTTGAGCACAAGGACGACGGAAAGCCTTACAAGCATCCCGACAGCATCGGCGCCGATCGCAAGCATACGTTCAAGGTGCTATCGATAGATCGCTCCACCGGCAAGGTGTTGTGGGAACGTACGGCTTACGAGGGCGCGGTCTACGATGATCGTCATCGCAAGGGCAGTTATGCGTCCCCGACTCCCGCTACGGACGGCAGTTACGTGTTTGCTTACTTCGGCACCGAAGGTTTGTACTGCTATGACTTCAGCGGCAAACTCATCTGGAAAGCAACACCCGGACAACTCGCTACATTCGGGATGGGGCCCGGCACTTCACCGGTGCTCTTCGAGAATACGGTGGTCCTCCAATGTGACGAAGACAACGGCGAGAAATCGTTCATCATCGCCCTGGACAAGAAAACCGGAAAGGAAGTTTGGAAGACCCCGCGCAAGGTTCAGGCGAGCTGGGCGACGCCGCTCGTGGTTCGCACAGCGCAACGCGCGGAGCTGATAACAAGCGGCAACGAACTCATAATCTCTTACGATCCGAAAACCGGCAAAGAGCTATGGCGAACGAAGGGTCACGAAAGCAACGCCATTGCAACGCCGGTGGCAGGCGGCGGGATGGTCTTCGTTTATGCGGGCTTTCCGGTGAAGAAAACCTTTGCGATTAAGCTCGGGGCGTCGGGTGATTTGACGGGCAGTAAGGACATCGTCTGGCAATACGACAAGGGCACCGCTTATGTGCCGTCTTCGATTCTCTACGGCGACTACTTGTACCTGATGAGTGATCGCGGAATCATCACCTGCCTCGACGCCAAGACGGGCAAGATCGTTTACGAAGGCGGCCGCGTTCCGATCCCCGCGACACTTACCGCGTCGCCGGTGGCCTTCGACGGCAAGCTCCTGCTCACCAGCGAGGACGGCGACACGTTCGTGATCAAGGCTGGTCCGAAGCACGAGGTGATCGCGACTAATTCCATGGCAGAGCCGGTGTATGCTTCTCCGGCGATCTCGGATGGAATGATTTTTATCCGCGGTGAGAAAAATTTGTATTGCATCGGTCGTTGAAATGATCGTCGAATAAACCACAGATGAACACGGATGAGCACAGATCTTTCTTTCTGATCGGTGTTCATCTGTGGCTAGTCTCTCCCGGAGGTCGTCATGAAACTCTTAGTCAGTTGTTCAGTGATCGCCCTTTGCCTCTCCGCTATCGCGGCCGCTGTTTCCAGGCCGGATTTCACAGGCACCTGGGTGATGGACAAAGACCGCAGCTTCAGCAATCCTCCGGGGCTGGAGCAGACTTTGAACATCGTTCAAAGCGGCGATCAGGTTCGACTCGAGTCGAAACAGAAGACAGCACAGGGCGAGCGCGTCATCAACGAAACATACACGCTCGACGGCAAAGAAGCCGAGTTCACACCTGCGGGAGGGCAGCCGGACGCCAAAGGCAAGCGCAGCGCGAATTGGTTACCCGACGGCCGGATAATCATCAACGACAAGATCACCTCGACTACGCCCAAAGGACCGGCCGCTCAGGAGATCACCCGCAAGTGGACGCTCTCGGCCGATGGTCACACCTTGACGATTGACTACTACATCGACGACCAACGAGGATCTTTCGAATCGAAGCGTGTCTTCGTGAAGAAGCCGTCTTCGTAAGAAAGTTAGGAACACCTGTAGGGGCGGCCCTCCGTGGCCGCCCCTCTTGGGCTAACAAGGCCTTTCGTTTGGCAAAGAGGGGCGGCCACGGAGGACCGCCCCAACAGGTGGTTTGAGGATTAGAAATTATGGAACCGCTTGTTGCTCCGACACCCTGGCATCGATCAACCAAAGTGGTGATTGCTGCCGCGATTCTTTTGCCGCCAGTCGGGTTGGTTTTGCTCTGGCTGCGCGGCGATACGGAAATGGGCAAGAAGATTTTCGGCTCTCTGGGAATCGTCGCGCTCGGCGCAGCCTATTTCTTCCTTTACTCTGGTGGCATTCTTGTTGGCCGGTCCGACCCGGCTTCGGAAGCGCACTACTCCGAGCTCGAACGGCAACGCGCAACGCAGCGTGAGGCGGTGCCCAGTCCTTCGGTTACTCCTTCCAATGCAGATCAAAGTCCCGCCGCTGCGGCAACCGCCAATGCGAACGCACCGACGCCGGACGGCACATCGGCGGCGGCCGCTCGGAAATCCTTGCGAAGCTACTGGACTAACTTTCGCGGGCCCGCTCGTGATGGCCGTTACGATGAAACTCCGATTCGAACCAACTGGCCCGCTGAAGGATTGCCGCTGCTTTGGAAGCAGCCGATCGGCGGCGGCTACGCCTCGTTCGTTGTAGCGGAAGGAACGGCTTTCACGATCGAACAGCGGAGGCGGCAGGAAATCGTGGCCGCCTACGATGTTGAAACGGGGCGCGAGATTTGGACGCACGGCTGGGATGCCGAGTTCAAAGAGTCGATGGGTGGAGACGGCCCGCGAGCGACTCCAACCTGGGAAGCGGGCCGCTTATGGTCGCTCGGCGCCGAAGGCGATCTCATATGCTTTGAAGCGAAGACCGGAAAAGTGAACTGGTCCAAAAATATTCTGAAGGACAATGGCGCTGAGAATCTCCAGTGGGGGATGTCCGGCTCTCCGCTCATCGTCGACGACAAAGTCGTAGTCCTTCCCGGCGGCCGGTCAGGCAAATCGGTCGTAGCCTATAACAAACTCACCGGCGCGCCGGTCTGGAGAGCGCTCAACGATAAGCAGGCGTACGTTTCGCCGATGCTCGTGACGCTCGCGGGGAAGCGGCAAATCCTGGTCGTCACTGCGAACCGCATAGTCGGACTTGCGGTAGAAGACGGCGCTCAGTTGTGGGAATCGAGTTGGAACACCGATATGGGGATCAACGTTTCGCAGCCGATTGTCGTCGACGCCAATCACTTCTTCATCTCGTCGGGTTACGGCAAAGGCGCGGCTCTTGTCGAGATCACGTCGAGCGGTGCGGGGCTCACGGCCAGGAAGCTTTGGGAAAAAGTGACCAAAGCAATGAATAACAAGTTCAACAGCTCGGTCTTACACGAGGGCTACGCTTACGGGCTCGATGAGGGGATTTTGGCCTGCGTGGACGTAAAGACCGGAGAGCAAAAGTGGAAGGGCGGGCGCTACGGCTACGGTCAGGTGATACTGGCGAGCGGTCACCTGGTGGTGATCACTGAAGAAGGCGAGCTTGTGTTAGTGAAGGCAACTCCCGACAAGCACACCGAGGTTGCGAGGTTCTCGGCCATCGAGGGAAAGACCTGGAATTATCCCGCGATCGCGGGCGGACGTTTGTTGGTGAGGAATCAAACACAGATGGCGTGCTTTGATGTGTCGGGGAAGTAATGAGACGCGTCATTCTTGGCCCAGCCAGAACTCGTCTGGCAATGGTTTGTCAAAGTCTTCGCTTGTCCAAATTGTCCCTCGGTTGAGACCCGGTACACGTGTCTTCCGACGCGGCGTAGCTGGAACCGCAACTAGACGCGCAACCGGTTTGCCGTGTTCAGTGATAATTACTTCGTTACCTGCCAGAGCCTGTGCGAGCAGATCCCGCAGCTCTTTCTGGGCTTCATCAAGGTTGACGGTTCGAGTCACAGCATTCTCCCTCGACGAGTAAGAAGTAGCATTAAGCGAACAACGCTCCTAAGCGTTTTCCTGGCTGGCGCGTAAGCGATCGGCCTTGGGGCTCAGCGTGGTGGCGCCGTGGTATACGCCTTTCTGCGCGTAGGAGTCTTTGCTCGAATGACTACATCGACATCACAATCGAGCACATAAAGCAGCGACAAGAGTTGATCGACGGATGTCTGATAGTTCTTCTGATCCAACAGGCGATAGAACTGCGTCGCCGATGTCCCGAGCCTGCGAATTATCTCGCGCTTGGACAGAGCGCTTTTCTCCAGCCGCTTCTGCGCCTCGACCGTCAGCTTGTAGAGAATAACGTCCCGCAAGTACGCAGGATCCTGGTTGTATTCCAACACCTGCTCTATGTGGACCGTCCCACTCTTGCCTGACTTCAACTGGTAAGTGAACCCTTCACTGGCCAATTCCTTATCAACGTAAACCCGCTCAATCGAATCGACGCCGCTCGGTTGAAGTTCCAACTTTGAGTACGGGAATTGTAGAGTTCTGTTAGAAATCTTGATCTCGAAAGCCTTCTTGCGATTATTGAGTTTGACCGACCGTATCTTCATAGCAACCCCTCGGACTCGAGTCCCTCGATCAATCTTAGAATCCGCCGCGAAGCTCTTCCCTTCATAGCCCGCTTGTTGTCGAGGTCCCACTTCACGACAAGCTCCCCGTCACGGTAGACGTGAACATGCCGAGGCGCATGGTCACTCTTCCAGGAGAAGAAGATGTAACCACCACGGCGAATCTTTGGCACAACTAGATGCTATCGCGGGTGGTAACGCTTGTCAAAACGATGAATCGGTTATTGCCCGTTCAAAGCGAATGCAAGTACCCTGTATTGAAGAGCTGAAATTATGGAAGTTGTTGTTCACATTTCCGACTCGGTTGTCGCGACTCTACCCAGCCAGGATGGCGATCTTGCCAGAGACCTCCTGGAAAGTTACGCGCTCGACGGCTACAAGTCCGGCACGCTAACCGCCTACCAAATGCAGGAGCTTTTGGGTCTGGAGACCAGAATGGAAGTTGACGCATTCCTGAAGGCGCACGGTGTCCCACTTGAAATGACTCTCGAAGACCTGGAAGAAGGACGCAAGTCACTCGACGCTCTGCTTGGCAAATGATTGTCATCTCCGATACGTCCCCGATCAACTATCTCATCCTGACCGATGCGATTGACATCATCATCTGAGGAGCTTTACCGAATACGCAGGGAATTCCGGATCTACGCTGACTAGAGTAACGTCTTCGTGGATACTCTGCGCAATCAGCAACCGGTCAAAGGGATCTTTGTGATAAAACGGCAGCGCGTCTAGAGCTAGAACATGTGGTAACGCCACGGGCAGAATTCTTAGGTCATTGGTTTCTACTTGAGTCTCAATCAACTTTTCTACTGGCAATCTTAGTTTCAGCTTACCTAGCTGAAGCTTAATCTGCATTTCCCAAACACTAGCAACGCTCAGAATTAACTCGTTAGCCTCGTCGTTCAAAGCGGAGAGCGCCGTTGCCGAAAGACTCTCCTGCTTATCTGCCCACCAGATGAAGATATGAGTGTCGAGCAAGAGTCTCATTCTTGGCCCAGCCAGAACTCGTCTGACAATGGTTCGTCAAAGTCTTCGCTCGTCCAGATTGCTCCTCGATTGAGACCCGGCACACGCTTCTTTCGAGGCGAAGCAACTGGAACAGCAACCAGACGGGCGACCGGTTTGCCGTGCTCAGTTATGATTACGTCATTGCCCGCTAAAGCCTCTGCGAGCAAATCCGGCAGCTTTTCTTGCGCTTCATGTACGCTCACGGTTTGAGTCATAAGCAGCTTAACCTCGATGCGCAAGAGTATAGCATCGGCAAAGGCGCTGCGCCGAACCCGCGGACAGTCCCAATTGGCCGTTGCGTGATCGATTCGCATATGTCGTGTGCCGTTATGACTGCGCTCTTGACCACGGTTGTCGTCGGAACCCAGCCGCTCGGCAGAACTGGCCGGTTCGTTGCGCACCGCCCGAGTCAAAGAGCACAACTGTCTCGCCTTTGCTTAACAGCGGAAGAATAAGCTTCAGCAGCGAATCGATGACATCCTGAGAAATCGAGCAATTGCCAGCGTCAACGGTGGGGCAGTCGTAAACCACGAATCTCTCAGCGCCGTAACTGTCGTCGAGCCACTCCTGGAAGGCCGGCCTGCCGTCGGGAGGATCGGTTTTTCCTCTGAAGCTATAGAAACTGTACTCCAAGGTTCCGACTTCCTTCGCACCAAGCAGCGAGACAAGATGAACAGTCTTCGCAGGCGGTAGGCCATCGATCCACTGTTCTACAATTTCGTCGGGCACGATAGCTCTTGGCCCCAACGAACGACCGGGTCGCGCGCATGTGAACAAGTTGCAGGGAAGGGATGTCGTCTCAGGTTTGCACCGCTTGAGGCTGCAGGGTTCTCCGGTCTCTCGCATGAACGATCACAGTTTTCTTTAGATTCGTGGACGAAGAGAATTGATACTAGAGTCTCCTTCCTCAGAGCACCCTTCTATTTCAAATTCTTCGATTCGGTTGCGCCTTCTAGAGCCTCGTAGTTCATTGTGCCGGTTTGTTCATCACTGTGAAGCCAGCCAATAAGACCGCTTATCACATCGCGAGGGCGGTTGTTGGAACTCGAACGTTTTTGCGAGTCCAACGCGCCGGCTGAAACTTGTAGGGATAAGATTCGATTTTCGGTTGGGTCTTTCTCTGACACAAAGTTAATCCTATACGTCCCAATGTCAGAAAATACCTCTTCGTCGATGTCTTCGATTCTCGCGATCCAATTCTTGCCATGAACAGGAAACACGGTTCCATCGATCGGAAGCAGTTCCAACCACTCCTTCTTCTTGTCCTCGTTCATATACGTCAGTCTGCCCTTAAGCCAGGTTGAGAGTTTTTATTTCAAAACAACAGCTTCAACCCAAACTGAATATGCCTCGGGTTCTCCGCTGACAGAATCTGCCCGAACGTGGGTGACCCCAAAAAGTTATCCGGTAAATCGAAGTTCGGATGATTGAACACATTGAAAGCCTCGGCCCGGAACTGCAGATCAAGACCCTCTCTCAACTTTGTAGTCTTCATCAGCGATACGTTAACGTTCTTGAAGCTCGGCCCATCGAGAATGTTTCTTCCTGCGTTGCCGAAGCTACCGAAGGCCGGGAACGCAAACGCCGAGGTGTTGAACCATTGGTCAGGCGTGCGACGTGAAAGCTCGGCCCTGCCAACCACGTTAGGCCGGTCGTTAGCTCCAAACCCCAGCGTAGACCTGCCCGTGTTGCTGTTGTCTATTTCGCTCAGGAGCGCAACGGTAAACGGCCGGCCGCTCTGCAGAGTCACGATCCCGAAAGTCTGCCAGCCCGTGAGAATCGCCGAAGCCCAACCTCCGTTCGCAAGCAGCGCCCGGCCTTTACCAAACGGAAGATCGTAGCCGTAGCTCAGCGAGAGGCGTTGCCTGACGTCGAAATTCGAACGGCCTCTCTCCGCGGCGGTGTTGAAGCTGTCCTGTGGAAAGTTCGGATCACCCGCGCTCGAAAAAAAGCTCGACGCGTTGTCGATGGATTTCGACCATGTGTATGACGACAGAAGCGAGAGCCCGAAGTCCAAACGCTGCTGGAATCTCACCTGCAAGCTGTTGTAGCTCGAGTTCGCGCTCGACTCTTCGAGGGTGATGTCGTCGAATCGAGGGTTCGGCCGCGGGTTGAACTGCGCGGGACTCGGCCGAGGCTGGTTGATGTCGCGAGCGGTTATCAGCTTGGTGCCCTTACTCCCGACGTAGGCGATCTCAATTACCCGGCTCTTGCCAAGCTCGCGCTGCAGACTGACGTTCCATTGCTGGGAGTACGGCGTTCGCAAATCACGCTGAAACGCGAAAGCTGAATGAGGCAGCGGCACGGGGAAAAAGCTCGGAAACGGATTGCTCAGCGTCAAAGGCAGACCGGGAATCGAGAAGAAGAGATTGAAGTCGAAGAATGGTGAGTTGAAGTAAAGCCCCTCACTTGGCGCAAGCGATGACTGGTCGTGGTACACGCCGTAGCCCGCGCGCAAAACCGTGTTGCCTTTATCACCAAGCGTCCAGGCTAGTCCCAAACGAGGCGCGAAATTATTTTTGTCCGCTGAGTAGCCGCCTCGCGGTATTCCGTTCGTTCCAACTTGCACCAGAGTCCGGGTCACCGGGTCATAAAGATTCGCGCGATCGAAAGCATCGACAGGCGGCGAGTTGTATTCGTATCGCAAGCCGGCCGAGATCGTCAGGTTGGGTCTTACCCTGAAGCCGTCGTTGGCGTAGAAGCTGTAGCTGCTGGTGCGAAGATGTTGATGATTGTCTAAGTGCGCGCCTCCGGTCAGAGCCGGAAGCCCGAGCAGCAAATCCGCAAGCGCGTTGCCGGTGATTGGCACCTGACTTGAAAACGTCAGGAAGCCTCGCGATTGAACATCACGGAACGCGTTCTGCTGAACGGCCCGAAAATCGACTCCGAACTTCAGCAGGTGCTTGCCGCGCGCGTAACTCGCGCCGTCCAGCACTTGAAACATGTTGGTGACGCTCTGCTGTGGATTGTTAAACTCGTCCCCGAGCGGCGAGAAACCTGAAATCGTTATGAAGCTCAGGCCGAAGTCCCTTGGATTGCTCGAAAGCTCGGGCAGACCGACTTGCTTGTTGATGCTGGCGCCTTTCTCCTGAAGCACCGCGGCGGCAACGCGGCTGAAGGCGAACCGCGCCTCGTTGACCAGCGACGGCGAGAAGACGTGCGTCTCGCTGATCATCAGATTCTGGGCCCTGCGCGGGACCTTATCGCCAAAACCCGGAACGGTCGAGAAGCTCGGACCGGTAAACGGCTCGAACAGATCTCTGTCGGCAAAGCTGTACCGCACCGCCAACTGGGATGATCTGGCGAGCGAATGATCCAGCCGCGCGTCGAAATGATCGTTGTGGTCGCGTCTGGTCGGCGACGAAACAAAGTTCTGAAACGGGACGTTTCGATTTGGCGCCGGATACAGCGCGGCGATGGCTCGGCCTATGGGGCTGATGAACAGATCCGGAATCATGTTCTGTGGAAACGGCTGCTGCGTGAAAGGATTGATCGGAGCGCGAAAGAGACTCTGGGAGAAGTCGCCCTTGCGCTCGGCAAGGGTCGGCACGTTGGTGACGCGAGTGATTCCCTCGCGCACTCGCGTTCCTTCGTAGTCCGCAAAGAAGAACGTTCGGTTCCTTACAACGGGACCGCCCAGCGCAAAACCGAACTGGTTTCTTTGGTACTTCGGAGCTTTTTCTCCGGCGGGCGCAAAGAAGTTGCGCGCGTCCAGACTCCCGTTTCGAAAGAACTCGTAGGCGGCGCCGTGCAGGGAATTTGAACCGGTCTTCAGAACGACGTTAACCTGTCCACCGGCGTTGCGGCCAAACGACGCGTCGTAGCTGCTTGTCAGCATCTCGAATTCCCGGATGGCGTCGACCGGCGGATTAACGCCTACGGAATTGAGCTTCGGATCGATGTTGTAGACGCCGTCCAGGAGAAAGCTGTTCGAATCCTCCCGAGCACCATTGATACTAAAAGCAAGGTCACCTCGAACCGAACTCGCTGAACCCTGAGCCGCCGGCGCGGCGCCGGGCACGAGCAAACTGAGCTCCAGGAAGTTCCGCCCATCGAGCGGCAGCCGGGTCACCTGACTGTTCTCAATAATCGTTCCGATAGCCGAGGAGTCTTTTCTGAGCTGGGTTTGCGGCGCCGTTACCACCAGCTCTTCAGCGATCGATCCGATCTCGAGCGAGATGTCCAGGCGAATCTCCTGATTGACTCCGAGTGTCAGTAGCCGAACGTACTTCTTATAACCCGTTTGTTGGATCTCGAGCCGATACGGTCCGGGCGGCAGCGACGGAATGATGAAGTCTCCTTGATCGCGCGTAGTGACCGTGCGTCTCTCATTGGTGTCGGTTTGGATCAGCGCGATCTCAACTTCCGAGAGCGCCAACCGGGAGTTATCGGAAAGCGTGCCTCGAATCGACGCCTTATGAGTCTGTCCGGCCGCCTCGTAAGACAGCAGCGTCATGAACAATGTCGCGAGAAGTATAGTTTTTGCTTTCACCTTGTCCTTGGTAGCTCCGGAGCGATCGAGGTCCAGATTTGAGAATATTCCGCCCGTTTCTCATTACCACAAACGGAGACGACGCGGCAATTGTTGCGCGAAGGTGAATCGGCATCCGCGTGGGGAGTGTTTAGGTCGTACGCAAACCTCACAGTTCGAAGGCCCGTGATGCCTAATCATCACCGTTACACTTTACTCGGCGGTTCATCTGCAATGATCAAACTTCCATCTGGTGGGGATTCATCTCACGATTTGCCAGGCAAACTTCATTAGAATCGCGACGACGACGGTAATATCGAAGGCCAATTGGATGCCTGAAGCAACTCGCGTAGTACGTGTTGCGATGTCGTGGGCTCGAGCTAACTGAGGATTGCTCCGATCTCGACGAAAGAGCTTTGTTATCAAGGGAAGATAACTGTGTAAGATTGGAACTGCTCTCAGAAAGCTGAAAGTTAGTACGGTTATCATCAGGACGGACCCTGCGAGTGAAAGGGCGTGGCGGCCCCAGTACATATCGAGGAGGAGAAAGCCGAAGAAAGTTCCCTTTAGCGCAGCATATAGACTTCTACTAGTCTTCGACAAAACGAACACGCTCCAAGGTCTGGGCAGATAAATTCCTTTTGCTGAAACTTGATCCAGTTTGAAGGCACACATGCGACACAAATCAGTCAACGCAATTCGGCCGTAGAAGAACAAGACGAACCACAACGGCACTAAGCCAACACGGACGAAGAACTGAAGAAATAATAACTCAACTACTCGATCGGCAAGGATGTCTATAAAGCTGCCCAAGAGCGTCTGAGTATTGAGTCGCCGTGCAACGATGCCGTCAGCTGCGTCCAATAAGAATACCAGTGGCACTCCGAATACAGCGGCTGTTAATAAATAATTCTGCGACTGTCCAAGCAAAACTATGATGAGTCCGGCGATGACGACACGAACAATCGAAACAGCCGACGGCAGAACATAGTAGATCGTGCCGTTCGTTCTGGGCCGCTTCTTTTCCAAACGACCAATTTTCATTTGTCTATTCTCATAATTAGAATGCAGCAAATAAACACTAGCCAAGAGGCTAGACAGATACCAGCGTAAGCGCGCCAGCGCCATTTCCGCGAGTCCTCTGGAACGGTTAGCGCCGTTGATGTTACTCCACCCTCTCCATGTTTGAAAAGACTCTCAGGAAGAACTAAGAGCGCCTCCTGTCTTCGCCTGCCACGCGGACCGCTGCTGAGGCCCTGACCGGAACGACTGTAAAACTCAGGGTAAAAGTCGACGCCAGTAATCCGTACAAGCGCGGCAGCCCAATGTTCAATGTCAGCTTGTGTACAATTGTCTGTCTTACTGGCTTTGAGAACTGTCTTATAGTGTTCAAGAGTAACTGCATGCTGTCCTTGGAGAGTCAGCACCTGAAGCAGCACAAGTATTAGCGCTACCAGCAAGAACCCGAAAACCCATCCAGGGTTAATAACAGTCAGCAGCTCGCGAGTCAGGATACACTGACCAGCAAAGGCGAAGAACGTAAAGTTTAAGATCAACGGATCTGGATCAGACTCCGCGAAAGTGCGGACGAGCCAAGCGGCAAGTGCAATCAGGACTACAGCGCCGATGAGGGGCAGCGAGCCGATAAGTATCGTCATGGTGGTTCCGGTTGCGAGTGATCGTAAATGCAACGAAATCGAGTAGAAACCAACGTAGGCAATTACCACATGCCTAATGGTTTTGGCAAGCAGGACAGGAACGAAATATCGCCATATGCCGATTTCCAACGAGCCGGCCACAGCGCATGCCGGTTTAAATAGAGGATTCGGAAAACCGGCTAGTATGAACAATGGGAAGAAAGAGTGTTCACTTGAAACACGAAGAAAACGTGACTTTGCAAGTTGTTGAATCCTTTTTTCACCTTCAGGCGTCTGCGCGCCTCGGAAGGTATAGCCGAACGCATACGTTGCTAATTCACCGATGGCGCCGCCGATTCCAGCAGCTAGCCCGACGCCGAGGGGACTCAGTTTCCTAGCCGCGAAAAACGTTACGATCTGCGATGGCCCCGCCACTGGAGCGACGCCATTGATAAGGCTTAAAGCGAATATGCCCTTGTAACCGAGCGATGCGAACCAGTCGACGGGGATTACTCCATTCCACAATGCGACCGCCACGGCCACCATTGTTAAGAAGAGTAGGAGTGCTAGAGCACGCTGAACATATTCTTTTTTCACTGTGACGTTTTGGGTTCTCAGATTCTTTCAAGCCGCCAAGTATAAAGCGTAATCAACTGAGTCCGTGGCGGTTTGTGCTTAAGGTGCGCCAATAGTCTTCGACAAATTTTTTGAGCGCGCCGTGTCCCCATCGGGTATAGAACTTGAATGACTTCATTTCGCGATAAGCCTGCTCGTAGTTCCATTGATTGAATTGGAGCCGATATACCGCGCCGATAACTCCGGTGCGATGACGACCTCCTGCGCAGTGTACGAAGAACTTGCCCGTCGCTGGGTCGTTAACAATTCTCAAAAAATGTTTGATCGGTTCTGAACCGGGGCAATCACGGTCGTTCATCGGAATATTTATGTAGCGCATTCCGATTGCCTCTACCGACAACTGTTCGCGGCGATCTGGTTGTTCGCGAAGATCAATGATCGTTCCGATGCCCAGCCGTGCTAAGCCTTCTAACCCATTCTTTCGAGGCTTTGCTCCTCGATAGAATCTTTCGTCCATTCGCCCAAAATTCTTAATATCAACATTCGAGCTCCAACATACAGGTTTCGCCATTCGCGCGAATACGCGTAAGAACGTCATCGATAACCGGTAATCAACTGTTTGTGCGGCTTCTTTAGGTTGGTTCCGACTCACTGTATGAAATCTCTGGATTTACATTTAGAAGGATGGGTATGCAAACTCATTGGTTTTCCCTGGTAGACAATTACCGAATAATTGCGCCTCCCTTGTACACATCATGAATTTGCTCTGCCCTTCGTTCTAACGGTCGACAGAAGACGTCGATTACCCGTTGCATGAAGGTTGTGACAGAGCTCGCTTCAACGAACGAGAGTGTAAAAGCACCGAAACTCTAGGTTAGCATCCGACGACTAGTCAAGCCACTTCTGGGTGCAATTTTGGTGTGCCTAGCCTTGAGAGGTTCGAGCTTGAGCGTTTTGGCCTCAAGGCTTGTTATGTGTCCGTACGCCGATCTCAAAAAAGATTCAAACCTAAAATATTCGACGCGCCAGTCCGTCTACAATATGGATGGATGAGCAGTCGAGCAGCGTGAGGCGCTCGTCGCTCAACGAAGTGGAGCTGCGCAGTTTCATAGAGTTGTCGGCACCAGACAGTGAACGTCACACCCTGGTCTCGCGTAAGCGCTAGGCGCCGCTTCATCTTCTCGAACGACTGCAGAGCATTTACGACGAGTTTTCGAATAATGCGGAACACAACATGAGAAAGAGACGGATAGCTCCAGCGGCGATCGCAGGAATGGTGGTCTTCGCCAATCGGCGGCCAGGTAGTGTCCCTTTTTTTTGGAAGAGACTCGTGTCGCCGTTGTTCGGATTGCGGCCACTCACCTTCTGAGAGGCTCTCTGCCCGCTGGTCTCTGCCGATTTCTGTTCGGAGTTCTGCAAGAGCATGCTCTCATGTGGCGGCGGCTTTGAAGCGCCAACCAGCGGAATCTAGGAGCCGGCGTCAGCTGTAGCGACGAAACATCCCATGAAGCTGATCGTACTAGCGAATGGCAGCAAGATCCAAAAGGCTCGAATAGTCAAAAGGAGAAGTGAATGAAGTTACGATTACTAACTGGACTTGGAGCGATTTGTTTTTGCTTTTCAGTTGTATGCGCCACGAGCCCTTCAAGCATGAATGCGCCGGCTTCCGATTGGCCTCAGTGGCGAGGTCCGCAACGTAACGGGATCTCGCAGGAGACCGGCTTCCTCAAACAATGGCCGGCGCAGGGACCGAAACTCCTCTGGCAAGTCAACGACATAGGGGACGGCTATTCAACACCTTCGGTTGTCGGAGCGCGGATCTACCTGATGAGCAACCGCGGCATGGAGAATGAGTTCGTTCAGGCTCTATCAACTAAGGATGGAACACCTATCTGGACAACTCGCATCGGCAACGTAGGCAACCCCAGTGACTTCCTCTACGCCAAGGCCCGGTCCACGCCGACTGTTGATGGAGACTCCATCTACGCGCTGAGCTCGGCCGGCGACCTGGCGTGCCTGGAAACCGCCAGCGGCAAGATTCGATGGCAGACAAATATTCAGAAAGAGTTCGGCGGCAAACCGGGTCCATGGGCCTATGCAGAGTCTCCGTTGGTTGACGGGGATGTAGTTGTTGTCACACCCGGTGGCGTGGAGGCGACAATAGTTGCGCTCAACAAAAAGACAGGTGCGGTCATCTGGAAATCGGCGGTCCCGGGTGGCGATCCCCCTGGCTACGCATCGGCGATTGTCGTTCGAGAGGGCGGAAGAAAACAATATGTGCAGTTCCTGAGCAAGGGCATCGTCGGGGTTGATGCGAAGACCGGTCAGTTCCTCTGGCGCTACGCGGAGGTTGCGAAGGGTATGGCGCAGATGGTGACTCCGGTCGCTCGTGACGGATATGTGTACGGCGCGGCCAATAGCATCGGCGGCGGACTCGTCCGTTTAAAGTCGGAGCAAAGCGGAGTCTCCGCCGACAAGGTCTACTTTGCGCGCGGGCTTCCGAACAGCATGGGCGGATCGGTGCTCGTTGGTGACTATCTTTACGGCACGGGCGAGGAGGGGCTGGTCGCAATGGAGTTCACCACCGGGAAGGTGAAGTGGCAGGCGGAGTGTATCGGCGGTGGTTCCGTAGCGTACGCCGACGGGCTTTTGTTCCTTCACGGCCAGAATGGAGATGTCGCGTTGGTAGAGGCTACTCCTGAAGGATATCGTGAAAAGGGCCGCTTCACTCCGCCGGCTCCGCCGAAGCGCAAACGCCTTGGGCCCTATCCGGAGAAGGCGTGGACATATCCGGTGATTGCTAATGGGAGGCTGTACATTCGTGATGTCGGAACATTGTGGGCCTACGATGTAAAGGCGGGCCGCTAGATGGAAGTGGGTTAGTTTAGGTTCAGAGTTTGAGGTTCAGAGTTCAAGCCTTTAGCTTGCCGTTCTTCGACGCACTGGGCTCAAGAACAAGCTAAAGCCTGAACCTCTGAACCTCGAAACACTTATTCGCGCAGCGTCTTCAACGCGCCGCCCCAGGCGATGACCTGGTCCAGCATCGCGTTAACAGACTTCTCATGATGGGGAGCCGGTTTGAAGTCGCTGAAGTTCTCGAAGTCCGTGAGGAGGGAAAGCCCGACTTGAGCGCGCACATCGGCGATTTGCAATTCCCCCATTATCAATCGCAGATTCTCCACCGCTCGTATCCCTGATGCGCCGCCGTAGCCCACGAATCCGGCCGCCTTGTTTACCCACTCGTGGTAGAGGAAATCAATCGCATTTTTGAGCGCGCCCGATGTCGAGTGGTTGTATTCGGGCGTCACGAAAACGTAGGCGTCGAAGGACGCGATCTTCGCGGACCAATCCTTCGTGTGCTGATGGGTGTATTGTCCCATCATCGGCGGAATAGGCTCGTCGAGAAGCGGAAGATCGAAGTCTTTGATGTCCACGATTTCAAACTCTGCGTCGCTGCGCCTGTGCGCGATTTCGTAAACCCATCTGGCGACGGTCTCCGCTTTGCGACCGGGCCGCGTGCTTCCGATGATGATGGCTATCCTGATCATGAATTTCTCCTGTGATGTTTTCGTTACCAACCACTCCGTTCAAGAGTTAATCGCGCCCATCCTGCCCAGACGGTAGTCTTCAATCGCCTGACGGATTTCCGCCTGCGTGTTCATAACGAAAGGCCCGTAGCGCGCGACCGGTTCGTTCAAAGGCACACCGGCGATGAGCAACACTTCGAGCGCAGCCTTTGCGTCTGCCGGGTTTTCGATTCTCACTTCATCGCCGTCCTGCGCGAACAAAACCATCTGCCCGTCTAAAGCGCGTTGTGCCTCTGCTCCGAACAATCCCTCTCCGTCAACGATGTAAGCGAAGACGTTGTAACCGCTCGGCACCTGCTGGATGGCCGTTCCTCCGGGTTCGATCCTGTAGTGCAGGTAGATGATCGGCGTGAGCGTCTCAATGACGGCTTTTTCGCCCATCGCTTCGCCTGCGATCACACTCACGCTGACCAAACCATCGGCCGAAGTCGTTTTAGGGATTCGTGCGTTCGGGATTTCCTGGTAACGCGGTTTCATCATCTTGTCGCGCTTCGGCAGATTCACCCAGAGCTGGAATCCGTGCATTCGGCCTCCGAGACGCGAGAACTCTCTTGCGGGCATCTCCGAATGGACCACTCCGGCTCCGGCAGTCATCCACTGAACGTCACCCGGTTTTAAGCGTCCGGCGTGCCCACTGGAATCCTTGTGCTCCATATCACCCGAAAGCAGATAGGTCACCGTTTCGAATCCGCGATGCGGATGGTCGGGTGCGCCTTTCGCTTCACCGGGCGCAAGTTCCACTGGCCCCATCTCATCAAGTAGCAGAAACGGATCGAACTCTGAAAACGACGGTTTGGGGAACGGTCGGCGGACAAGAAAACCCGCGCCCTCTAACGTCTCGATGCTGTTCACGACTCCGGCTACCGTGCGCCTTCCGCCGGCATGAGTCTCTTCTTTTCGCAATGCTTCACTCACCATCGACATAACTCTCCTCTCTTTACTGATTTGTCGTGCGTGATCAGCGCCTCACGCGCTGATCTCTTCTTCACTGTGTTCCAGCGCGCCTGCCGCCTCATAGCCGATCTTCTTCAAAAGGCGAATGAGCGTCCTGCGGTCCGCCCTTGTCAGCGAGGCGGACGCGAGGCGTTCCATATCGGCGGCGTGATCGGCGTAAACGCGGGTGATCACCTTTCTGCCTTCCTTCGTCAAATGAACTATTCGCGCCCGCCGGTCGGTGCCGTGCGCGCGCCGCTCCACCAACCCTTTCGCCTCTAAGCGGTCGACAGCGACGGTGATCGACCCGCTGGTCAGCAGAACCTTTTTCCCGATCTCGTTAACGGGAAGCGACCCCTTGTGCAGCAGGGCTTCGAGGACGGCGAAGTCGCTGCCGCACATCTCCAACCCGGCGATGCTCTTTTCGGCGTAGGCCTGCACCGCACTTGCCGCTTTCCACAACACCAGGAAAACGTGAACGCCACTTCCGCCGGTCAATGATTCCAGCTTACTTCTGGTCATTTGCATTTACCTTGACATCAAGATACTTTATTTCAAGCTAGCTGTCAAGTAGCTTAGAAAAAGCCGCGTGCCTTGATACCGAACGTTACGCCTTTAGGGGAGAGCAGGCTAAGACTGCCGGTTGACGCCCGCAGTCAACAAATCTAACTTTTGATTCAGGTGGACGCATCGGAGGAAAGCAAAATGGCAAATCCGAAGGATGCAATCCGTAGTGTAGTCGCCAGTGACGCGAACGTCGACATGAAGCTCGAGATAGTCGTCATCCCTGTCTCGGATGTCGACCGCGCGAAGGAGTTTTACGGGAGGCTCGGGTGGCGGCTCGACGCCGACTTCGCCAGCGGTGACGACTTCCGCGTGATCCAGTTTACGCCGCCTGGCTCCGGGTGCTCGGTTATCTTCGGCAAGACCGTCACCGCGGCAGCACCCGGCTCAGCCCAGGGTCTGTACCTGATCGTTTCCGACATTGAGGCGGCGCGCCGCGAGTTGCTCGGTCGCGGCATAGAGGTCGGCGAAGTGTTCCACGAACCCGGCGGCGGGGACGCGGGCACGGATGACCCCTACCTGTTTGGGCGGCGCCGGGTCAGCGGTCCGGATCCCGAGCATCGCAGCTACCGCTCATTCGCCTCGTTTAGTGATCCGGACGGCAACGGCTGGCTGTTCCAGGAGATCACAACGAGGCTGCCCGGCCGCATCGACTCCGCGACGACGAGCTTCGCGTCGGCGAGCGATCTGGCGATCGCATTTCGGCGCGCGGAGGCCGCTCACGGCGAGCACGAGAAGCGCGCCGGCGGGGGGCGTGACGCGAACTGGCCGGACTGGTACGCCACGTACATGGCGGCGGAGCAGGCCGGGACGGAGCTGCCGACGTGAGCGACTCGACGGCCGCCGCGCTCGCCGTTCACATCAGGATCAACACGACCCTCACTGGCGCAACCGGCGACATCGATGGCGGGCAGCAAGTAATGTCGATACTGATACACTGCGTTTCGCCGAACTGACCGGCGTGCGTCCGATGATTGAAACATATCCGCTCGAAAAAGCCGACGAGGCTTACGAACGAATGCTGAGCGGCAAAGCGGAGTTCCGGGTCGTCCTGACGACGTGAAGCTGACCTGTAGCGCACCTCGCGGAATACGAACGGCCGGACCGTTTCGTGACCGACATCGGGACAGTCTGTCGAGGTCTCATCGCTGCTTATCCCGTCTTTCATCCCGTTCGTCACTCCCCATTGTCGCTCATCCCAAAGGTGTTCCCCTCCGGACTTACCCAGACTAGAATCAGCTCCGCGACTCGAATTGTCCACAAAAGGCTGAAAGTCCGAGCTCGCAACAAAGAAGCACAATTGTTAGTTCTGGAGCACGAGGCGGAATAGACCAGGGATGAGTTCATATATGCAAGTTGTTAAGTACAGTCTCCCGCCCGAGACGCCCTTCGCGATCGACGCACTCGCGGACGATCGGTCTCAGCTAATCGAGGAAAGTTTGGTCGGAGTCAGTGGATGGGCAGAAAAAGCGCGCGGACTGGTCGCGATACACGCGACTCAGGACAACACCGTGAACCTGGAAGGCGAGCCCGGTACGGGAAAGGGTTTCATCGCAGCGTTGATACATCAGTGCAGCGCTCGCCGCGATGGTCCGTTTGTTTCCCTGTCGCTTGGTTCAGCATCCGAAGATTTGGCTTGCTCAGTCTTGTTTGGCTCGTCGCAAACATCATCGGCTGAAGACTTCGTTGACGGGAGAGGGCTCATAGAGCTTGCACGAGAAGGGACCATCTATGTCGAAGGGCTGTTGAATCCAACGTCTTCATTGGCCGGCCATATCGTAGATCTGCTCAGACAATCGCGATTCAACAACCGCCGTGAAAGCCAGGCTCGCATTATGGTTGGTTGGGAAATCCAGCCTTGTTCGAATCGTTCAACGATACCGAACGACCTAAAGAACGGTCGTGATTTCGAAAGCATTTCAATTCCCCCACTCCGTGAGAGGCCCGATGATATCGAAGCGCTCGCGATGCATTTCGTTAAGCAGCGTTGTCAGGAGACGCAGAGGGAGGTGAGAGCAGTCTCTCCTGAAACACTCAACGCCTTGCGTTCATACGACTGGCCGCGAAATGTTCTCGAACTCAAGACGCTGGTACGTGCGATGGTCAATCAGACTCGGCCTCCAGTAATAGATGTCTCGCTAGTCCCCGCCTATGTTCGCGATCGAATCGACTGTGATGTCGGCCTCTTTCCGGTTTCCGGGCTTAATCTCGGGGATGAAATAAAGCGGCGTGAGATAGAGCTGATATGCGCGGCGCTGAAACACAGTCGCGGGCTGCAAGCTAAGGCCGCGAGACTTCTTCACACCAAGACCACCACGCTCTTCATGAAAATCCAGCGCTACGGGATTGACGTCGAAGTGTTCAGGTAGGAAATCAGTCCTGTAAGGGCGGTCCTCCGTGGCCGCCCCTCTTCGCAAGCGAGGTCCTTGCCGACGGAAAGAGGGGCGGCCACGGAGGGCCGCCCCTACAGGACTATCAATTTCTCTCTAGTCTAGTCCTTCATCTCTTTCGCCGCTCCTTTGAAGAAGCCTGCCGACCAGAAGCAACTTCCGATCAAGTACATTGGCGAAATCAAAAGAAACATGAAAAAGGCCTTTCGATCGACTCTTGCAAGCCAGGCGGCCGCTCTCATCAGCCGCACAAAGGGCATCAGAAGTATCAGCACCGGATAACGTAACAATGAATTGCCCGGGAGTGAGCCTCGCCGGCGAGCTTCAGCCGAACATTTCCCCAGGCTGACTTGATAGGACAAGACTTCTCTCCATCCGGTGCGATTCAGGTGGGTAACCTCGATCTCAGGATCAAACAGGATGCGCTCGCCCGCTCTGCGCATTTTCCAGTTGAAGAGAATGTCTTCGGCCAGCCACATATCGTCGTCAAAGTAGCCGTGCCCTTCAAGCGCCGCACGGCGATAGGTCACGTTAGCGGTAGGAACGGTGTCAACTTCGCGCCCCGGCGCCGCAGGTATGAATTCCTTGAACTCAAGAAGGTATCCGGTCCAGCCGCTCAGGCTCGCCGGAGTGCCGTTACGAAGCGAGCCTCCCACTGCAGCGTATTCCTCCGCGCGATGGCGAGCGATCATTCGCTCGATCAGGTCGTTGCGCGCGATGCAATCTGAATCGATCATAAGACAGAAGGGGGCTCGCGTGGCGCGCGCTCCGATGTTTCGAGCGGCGCCGGCAAATGTGCGCCTATCGAGATGGATGAGCCGAACCGAGGGAAATTCCTTCTCGACAATTTGCGGAGTTTCATCCACCGAGCTGTCTACCACGGTAACATCGTATGGTATCGACGTGTTCTGCTCGAGTAACGCGTTCAGGCAACGGCGTATGGTCTGCCCAGAGTTGAAGCAGGGCACAATGACGGACACGATGGGTTCGCTCGATCTCATGACGTAGGCTTAGGTATATATAGTCTTGGCCGACTTAAGGCAAGATTGACAGCAGTCATCAACTCTAATAGGTTCAGAAAGGCTGCAGTTGCGACGCGGCAAGCACGAATGCAAGAGCGCTCGACAAATTTGGGATCAAGGCTGGCGTCGCTGATGTGGCGATTGCTGAGCCGCTACGGCGAACTAAAGTATCAGTATTTGCTGCCGGTTTATCGCGCGCTCGGTCTCCTCAATCCTAACCGAAAGCCCTCCGGCACCCGCAGCCCGTCAAGAACGCTTCGCCTGGCTAAAGCGGTGTCTGCTTTGTTGAACCGGTCTTCGATATCGGATCAACTAAAAGCAGTCAGCGAGCGGATCAAAGAAAGAAAAGGCGCGGTGATCTTTCTGCCGTCCGTCGGCTGGGAGATATCCAACACTCAACGGACGAATCATCTCGCGCGTGAGTTTGCTAATCAGGGCTACGTGACAATCTTCGATAGCAGCAACTCTTATGATGACGTGGACGGGTTTAAGGAAGTTGAACCGAACGTATTCCTGTTCCGCGGGTCCGACAAGGTGTTGGCTGAGATTGCAAATCCCATTGTCTGGGCGTTCAGTTACAACTTCGACCGAACTGATGCCTTCAATAGTTCAGCTCGAACCGTTTACGATTGGATCGATGACCTTGACGTCTTTCCATACGATCGGGCGTTCCTGGAGCGAACTCACAAACGAGGTTTGAAAGAAGCGCAGTTCGTAGCGAGCGTTGCCCGCCGGCTTCACAACATGGCGATCGACGACCGACCGGATGCGGTCTACCTGCCAAATGGAGTTGAGTACGAACGGTTCGCAAGCCAATCCATAAAGCTGCCCGATGATTCTGATCTCGAACCGTCGTGGACGAATGATAAACCGCTGGCCGGGTACTTCGGCGCGCTGGCCGAGTGGTTTGATTACGATCTGCTCGACGATGTAGCCGCGCTCCGTACGGACTGGAACTTTCTCCTGATAGGGCCAATGCATGACAACAGCCTGCGGGATCGCGGGAGATCGATGCTGAAGCGCTCGAACGTCCGCTGGATAGGACCTCGCGACTACAAGTCACTGCCTGGATATCTGCAACTATTCGACGTCGCCACAATTCCTTTTGCGATTAATGACATCACCCTGGCCACTTCCCCCTTGAAGTTGTTTGAGTATTTCGCCGGGGGAAAACCGGTCATATCCACTCCGATGCCTGAGTGCGAAGCGTTCCCCGAAGTTCACATCGCGCGAAACACCGCCGAGTTCTCCGCGGCGCTGGACAAGGCGAAAATGGAGGTGGAGGATCTCGAGTTTCGAGAAAGGCTGCGGAACCTTGGTCGTGAGAACTCGTGGAAGATGCGCGTGCAAGTCGCTCTCGATCATCTCCAGAACGGAAAGCGCAATTGACTCTTCCGTCAGTCGAAAGATAGCAGAGTCACTCTCGCTCACGCATACATTAAGCGACCCTTCGGCTGCGGTATCGCGCGGCCCAATTCTCTTGCGGTTTCAAGCCACTCCTGAATTATCACATCGATATTGGCCAGGGCCTCCACATGGGTGGAACCATCTGCAGCGCAACCTGGTAACTCGGGCGCTTCGGCTATGAACGCTTCGTCTTCGCCGCTCCAATAAATGACTATTTCGTATTTGTAATTATTGTTCATCGCTTTCACCTGCCATTTTATAGCGAACGATTACTTGGCGCACCTGCTTCACCTGGTATGGTTTGGCTTTCGTGCCTCTCGGCTGAAGATTGAGAATCTCAAGGATACCTTCCTTCGCGAAGATGTGATGGTGCCTCGAATTCGTTCTTCAAAACCCAGATATCGAAGCAACGCACACAAATCTGCGAAAGAGACATTTGCGTCGGATGCGCCTCGCAAAACTTGAAGCAGAGTGCTCTCGCGCTTTCCCACGTCCGCAACCTTACCATATCGCTCGGCCGCTACTCCACGACGGTCGAACTCAAAGGTTAAACTTCGCGTAGCAGCGGACGATCGATGTCGCGCTGGCATGAGTGAAAGACCAACCTTCCGGCCAGGATTCGCCGCTACTCGTGGCGGGCGAGCGCCTCAATCGTCTCGATGATCGTACACATTCTTGTGTTCGAGTTTGTGTTCGAGGACGTCAGAATATTTTTCGCGAATTGGGGGCCTCGCCGGGCACTGAAGTATTCGACGATCTTGTCGGCCAGCGCGCTGGAATCGCCGGGTGGAAACAGCATTCCGTTGAAGTCTTCAATGACGCACTCCGAAAGCCCTCCCGTTCGTGACGCGATGATTGGGAGCCGGTTTGACAAAGCGATTCGCGCAACTGCGCTTTGAGTAGCGCTGATATAAGGCAAGACCAGAACGTCCGCCCGGGCAAAGATCGCCGGCACTTCCTCATTCGGCACATAGCGATTATCAATGCGAACATTATTCTCGATGCCGAGCTTACGAACCAACTGTTGGTACTTGTCTATCGAATCATAGAACTCTCCGACTACGAGCAACTCACAATCGATCTTCGACAGAACGTTCGGCATCGCCGCGAGCAGCGAGTCCAACCCTTTGTACTTTCGAACCTTTCCAAAAAAAAGGATGGTTCGACCCTCACGAGTTTCGGCGCCGGGAGTTGAGAATTCGTCAAGGGATGGCAGCGGCGAGACGGTCACATGTTTCCCGGGGAAAAGCGCCAGTAGTTCTTCCCGGTCGCTGATCGAGTGTGTAATCAAATCATCGGCGGGCGAAAGCGCGAACTTAACCAGCACGCGGTCAAGAGGTGTCCGTTCGTGTGGAAAGACGTTATGGCATTCGATCACGCATCGTAAGCCCGACCTGCGAAGCCATCTTGCCAACGTGCCAACGAGAGGGCCGAAGAATGGCTGCCACCACTGGAACACTACCACATCCGGAGCAAACGATTTGAGCCGCTTGAAAGCGCGCAACCACGTCGCTGGATTCAGCGGAGTGAGTATCGGAAGCGCTCCGGCCTCAAACTTCAATAGACTGTTGTCGAGTTCGGTAGTGCCAGGAAAGAAGATGCTCGGGTAAAGTTTGCTAAACGAGACAACCTGCACAATGTGTTTACGTGCAGTGAGTTGTTGCTGGATACAGTAAACGTGATGGGCGATCCCACCTCTATGTGGGTAAGCCGGACCGATGATGCTGATTCTCATTCAGCCGTCTTACTCCGACTTACGGCGGTAGCCAGGTCGTGCGTGCTTGAAGTCGATGCCGGTTGCTCGCTCGATTCGACGACTGAGTAGTCACTTTCCCGCCGGTAAGAGAACGCAACCATCTCGGCAAGAAGTCCAAACAAGACAAGCTGAACGCCAACAATCGCGAGCAATGTACCAATTATCAGCAGAGGGCGATTGCTTAACCACTCGTTGAAGAAGACGCGCGCGATGATCAAATACAGGTCTATCGCAGAGCCGAGGCCCGCCAGCAAGAGCCCCATCAAGCCGAAGAAGTGCAGCGGCTTGTTGGTATATCGAGTCATAAGAATAACAGTCAACAAACTAAAGACGCCGCCTAATATCCTCTCCAGCCCATAACGAGATTCGCCGTGCTCGCGCGCTGCGTGTTCTATCTTGACTTCACCCAAACGAAACCCTCGATAGCTCGCAAGGACCGGTATATAGCGATGACGCTCGCCATAAACCATGACCTCGTCCAATACTTCGCGCCGATAACACTTAAAGCCACAATTAATATCGTGAAGACGCACCCCGGTTAGCAACGAGGTCACCCAGTTATAGATCCTCGATCCGACTCGTTTGGCGAGCTTATCGCGCCGGTTATGCCGCCAACCCGACACCAGGTCATAACCTTCATCCAGTTGATTGAGAAGCAGAGGCAGCTGCTCGGGAATGTCCTGGAGATCGCCATCCATAGTAACGATGACGCTGTACCGGGCCGCGCCGAAGCCTGCCGCCAGCGCCGCCGACTTACCAAAGTTTCTGCGAAAGCGTATGTATCTCACCGAGCGATCAAGCGCGCTGATTTCCCTTAGTTTTTCAACCGAACGGTCGGTGCTTCCGTCGTCTACAAAAATGATCTCAAAGCGCGAGGAAATCTCACCGAGCACTGAGTTCAGCCGGCTATAAAGCGCGTCCAGTGAAGCGCGCTCATTTAGCACGGGAACGACGACCGAAACTGTGGGATACAGCGAAGGATGTTGTTGCCGATCGCTCTGCATAAGGCTCTAACGGTGGAAGAATTGCGCGATGGCGTGCGCTTCGATAAGATATAGCGCCATGGGGCTGATTACAAATGAAATTTGCGAACAGGCTCTTCATTGGAATGCTCCCTGCTAGAACAAACCTGACTTCTGTTGTGCTCTTCGAGCTTACCCAACGCCGTGCCGGCCTGACGAGGTCGTCGAGATGGTAAGTGTCACCGCGCGCAAGAAGCGAAAGTCTTCTTCGCTTCCCGTCACCAGACCGACGAGATGGCGCTCTGTTCGCGTTAACATAGGCGCCTCTACATTCGCCATTGGCGCCATTTTGGCGATGGTGGTGTTGGTCTACGCAAACGCCCTTAGAAATGATTTCGTTTTCGACGACAACGTACAGGTGCTCAGCAACAAGATGCTCCGAAGCCTGTCTAACATCTTCGTCGTGCTGACCGGGTCATATCGTCCGCTGCGAGATGTCTCGCTGATGTTCGACTTCGCGATCTGGGGCGAGGGGCCGTTTGGGTTTCACCTGACAAACATTTTGATCCATGCCGCAAATGCGACCCTCGTCTTTGTGCTGGTCCGCCGGCTAACCGGGGCCGTCGTAACGGCGACAATCGCCGCATTGATCTTTGTTGCGCATCCGCTTCAGCCCGACGCGGTAACCTACATCTCGGGCAGGCGCGATGTGCTTTTTAGCTTTTTCTACCTTGCGAGTTTCTACAGCTATCTTAACTATCGCCGAAGCCGCTCTCTGATCTACATTCTGCTGTTCCTGGTTTGTTGGGGCCTGAGTCTGATGGCGAAAGAAATGGCCGCGAGCTTGCCGGCCTTCATCTTTGTCTGGGCCTTTTGTGATCTTTGGGGCGAGCGGACGGGCTCGTGGTCTCGTCGAACCTGGCAGGCGCTGCGCGGCGCATTGATGCGAGACAAATGGCTGTACTTAACGCTGGCGCTTGCAGTTCCGGCGTACGCCTACTACATGGTTGTCATCAAGGGGAGCTCGACTCGCGTGGAGGTGTCAGGTTTCACTTACTGGGGCGGGAGCTTCACGTCCAACATGTTGACCGCCATCAAGGTGCATGGGTGGTACTTGAAGCAACTGGTCTTTCCAACTCCTGTAGTTCAATACCTGGGAGCTTTCCCGATAGCCACGACACTTTCGGATTGGCACGTGCTTCTGTCGATCCTGGTAATCGTTGCGGTGCTGGTTGCAGCCATGGCCTTACTCAACCGCGATCGTTTGATGTCTTTCGCGATTCTGTCTTACTTTGTGCTGCTGCTCCCCGTAAGTCAGATCATTCCTCACCACGAGCTTCTTGCTGACCACTATCTTTACCTGCCGATGATGAGCTTTGGCTTGTTTATCGCTCTACTGGTTCAGAAGATCGCGGCAAGATCGGAAGGAGCAAGGAAATTGGCTTACGGCTTTGCCGCAGCGGCGGTGATCGTGTTGTCGGTTATGACCGTCATGCGTAATCGGGACTGGAAAGATGAGTTCACATTGTGGCAAGCCAACTACAAGGAAGAGCCCAACTCGATACGCGCGGCCGGAAACCTCGCGGCGATGTACTCGAGCCGAAATCAGAACAAAGCCGTGGAACTTTACAGAAGGTGCCTCGAGATCGATCCAACCTACGGACCGGCTTACCTTGGACTCGCAACATTGCTGCAAGCTAGGGATAAAGCCGACGATGTTGAAAACCTGATCGATGAGGGACTGGCTTTGCCTCCACGCAGAGGCCTGTCACCCGGAATCGAAGACCCGAATATATTCCGGTCGGAATTGATCACCGCGCTTGCAATAGTAAAAAACAATCAAGGCGATCCTGATCGAGCGAAGCAGCTCCTGACGGAAGCCATAAATCTGACTCCGTTCGAAGGACGCCCGTATGCTTTATTGGCGACTATGTATCACGACGAAGATCCCGACAAGGAGGTAGACATCCTGGAACGACAGGCAGCGGCAAACCCGACAAGTTACAAGCCGCTTCAGACGCTTTCATACCGGCTTATCGAGCTTAAAAGGTACGACGAGGCGCTGCCTTACCTCGAGCGGCTTATCGCGATCAACCCGAATGACTTCACTGCAAACTTCCACCTGGGAGAGATATATCTCAGCAGACCCGATTGCGAGAACGCGAGAGCATTCATCAGGGCGGCGAAATCGGCCGCGTCCAGGCCGGAGGATAATAAGCTCGTTGAACTGGCAATAAGGAAGCTCACACAACAGTGCGGAGCGTTCTAGGATCCAGTTGTCTTCTCTGTGGCCAATGAAATAAGATTGTTTAACCCTTGGTATATTTTCCTCTCAGTTAGTTGTTGACAAGCTGTCAGTCAGGCGTGCTTTTTGATCGGCTTCTTAGATCCTTTGATACTCACCTTCTCGCTTGTCAATTTCCTCTTTCGGAACGGCAAGCATTCGCTTCACAGCCTTCTCAAAACGGCCAAAGGAATTGCCCGGCTTTTCCTCGAATGTTTTCTTTGCTGCTGGCATAACGTCAGTATAGGACACTCAGGATGGCCAAGATCAATGCCTAATGGAGTATTAGTGTGTTGCTGGGGTATTCAGGGGAGAAGCGCGAGGGGCCACACCGTCCCTGCTGCGCTTTTGAAACCTCGCATGTCAAAACGGCTGACCTTAAGCAAATCGCCGACCGTAACAAATTGAATCTTGAGGGCTGAAGCGGTGGACAGTTTCCTAACCAGTGGCACGATGTCCACTGGAAAGGACCGCACGACGCGCGGCGGCGAACTGCGTCCAAGTCACGGACATCGCTGGCTCGTTGTCAAATCTGAAAACAAGATTGCCGTTTTTGAGCGGCGCTGCACTCGAAAAATTCATTCCCCATACATCGTTTTCGCGGTCGAGCTGCAATATCTCAGTACCACTATCTGCCATGACGGACACCCACACAATCGGTTCATCCGTCATTTCATTAACGCGCCTCTCAACTTGCCAGCCTGTTTGTATTCTTCGCTGGCTCTCTGCGTTCTCAGTCTGATTTCCGCGGCGGTTTGCGTAAAAAAGAGCGGACAGCAAGCCCGCTACTAGCACGACAATGAGATAGATCAATGAGTCTTCCATTGGGTTATGCCCCTTAGTGGAAAGTGACGCGCGGGACGCGCTCAATAATAAATTCGCTCAGACTCCAAACGTGGTCGGTTATACCAGAATCCGTAAGGTGAGTCCATTTTTCATGGTGGTAAAATGTATTGTGACCTACGGTTGAAAATCCAAATTGGCCGTGATAGACATGGGCTATGACTGACTGGATTGATGACACTGTTAAAGCGCTCGAAAAGGATGCTGAGAAGGGAAAGCAAGAGCATGAGCGTCGGCTGCTGGATAGTAAGGCGATTCAAATTGAGATCCCGCGTGTTTGGCATCGCTTAAAAGGCAGGACTGATTGAGGCAGTAAATCAATTCAACAAGCGCATGCTGGCGCTGGGAGTCTCCGTACAGCCGATATGTTTTGAGGAATTCTCAGATACTAAGGTGCAAATCAGTATAAACACAGACATAGCGTCAGGGGTTGTATTTTGCGTGGCCGTGTCTTTGGGGAAAGAATCGGAACATATCGAATATAAGCATACGGAGTACCAGCGACGCCTTCTTTACTTCAAGGTTAGTAACGACGGCTCGGTTTATCTAACGGCTGAGAATGAGAGCACCATAGACATACCTGCGGTCGTGGAATTAGTGCTGAAGCCTTTGTTTCAAAAGATCAAGCTATCAGCTTTCTCAATCAATCGCACCGCTTCATCATAGAGTTATCAGCGACGAAAGAACCGGTTTTTATATTCGGATGGACTGATGCCGAATCGCCTTTTGAAGTGTTTTGCGAAATGACTCTTGCTGTTATAGCCCACTGATGCCATGACTTCTTTGACGCTCAGAGAGCTAGACTTTAGAAGCTGACTGGCTCGCTCGATTCTCAGTCTGATCAAGTAGTCTATCGGTGTGATTCCCGTTTCGCTTTTGAATATGCGACCGAACTGCTCAACCGAGATATTGACCAACGCGGCAATCTCATCTAAAGCAATCTTGCGCTGAAAATTGGCCTTCAAGAAATCAACAGCGGCCTGAACTCTTGTATCGCGGTACTTGAGGTTTAGTTCGTTAGGAACCGCAATCATCGCAGAACGCTTGCGACTCGATTTGATCTCGGAAACGGTCTCTTGCCATTCTCGATAACGGCTGATGAGTGGACTGGATGCTATGACATTCGCTACTTGGTCTGCCTCTTCTGTTCGCCCGCTTTCGGAAAGCTCTAGCGCGTAGCTGTTCAGGAATTTGAAGTACACTGGATGACTGCCCTTGCCGACGATATGCGCCAGAGGCATGAGGCGTTCAAGATCGCGCAACGCGGCCCGATGGTCGCCTTCCAAGCTATGCAATGTTGCGATGCCCCATTGAGCTTCAAGCAGCGTAACCGGGTTGTCGCCTGATGGCGCTTGTAATCGAAGCCTGAGTGATTCTTCAAAGCGTCCAATACGTTCCTCAACCGCGCTCAGGGACAGTAAGGCTTTAGAACGGTACTGTGCTGGCGCGGAGTCGGCGACGTTTTCGAGAAGCTGTCTCGCCTCCTGATACTGCCCAGTCCGATACAGATAGATGCTTTCGTAATACTTCCCCACTTGGTTAAACGGATACCCAAAGGACTGTAGCAACAGCCCAATCTCGTGTTGCGCTTGTATGTCGCGAAGGTAATAACTGGCTTCGGCGGACTGTATGAGTTGATACAATTGCCCGCGTTCAAGTTCAACTTTGGAGGATAAGGCCGTGAGAAAGCGTTTAATCGCGTCCGTGTTCATCACGTTTCTTTTCTGTGTTTCTGCTTTTGCGGGGCACAGTGTTGCCGGTGGCGGCTGGTGTCAATGCGGGCCTGAAGCCTGCATTTGTGACCCCGGCGAAACTCCCGGCGGTAACAGAGCGACCGTGCCGGATGACTCTAAGCATAGCGATCTGGGTTCAGAGGCGCTTCTGATATTCGCCGCACTGCTACTCGCGCTCAGATACAAAGCCTGAGCAAGTAGGACAATTTAACTACTCGTCGCTCTTGTGGCGACTAACTATCTGTTTGTCGCGCGGAGTGTATCACAGAATACACAGCGGACAAGCGGAAGGCTGGGTCACAATTCCCGCAAATCGGGATACAATTCAATCATCGGAAGGGAGCGATTATGCAGAGTGCATTCATTCAGAGGTGGATATAGATCAAAAACTGACGTGGCGTGAGGCCCGCGAGGCTCTGGCAAATTGGATCAGCAAGCCTTACACCGCAGGTTATCAGTATAACGAAGCAAGCCAGGTTACCAACCTGACTTATCCATCCGGGAATGCGTTCAACATTGGTCACGACGACCGTGGACGGACCGGTTCGGTTGGCGCTTATGCGACCGCGATGACCTACAACATCGAAGCGCGGCCGACCGGCCTCCCGCTTGGTAACGGAGTTGTCGAGACTACCTCATTCGATGCCAATCGCGCGCAGCTCAGTTCACGGACCGCGACGCGCAACGGCGCGACCCTCATGAGTCTTAACTGCTCCTACGACGCCGCTCCGGGACAGAGCGGAGCAACAACAACTGCCGGCAACACTCATCAATTGATCTCACTCACGGGTACAATAAACGGCAGTACCGAGAGCGCGAATTACACCTATGACTTGCAACACAGGCTCATAACCTCTTCCCAGACGAGCAACGGTTCATCGGTTCAACGGCGTTTTGACTATGACCGATGGGGTAATCGCACCGGTGTCTGGGATGCGACGAGCGGAGGCAATCAAATTCAAAACGTCGCGCTGCAGCAGAGTTGGGGCGCGCCGACCGACAGGATCCAGACCGTCTACCCGCCAAGGACAAACTTCGCACGGTCATCCAATGGGTCAGTGGCGACGGCTTCCTCGACGTACAGCGCTGCGTATGCGGCGTCGGCTACAATCAACGGCGATCGAAAGGGAACAGGTTGGGGTGAGGCTGGAGGTGGTTGGAACGACGCTACCGCAAACACCTACCCCGATTGGCTGCAGGTAAACTTCAACGGGAGCAAATCGATCGACGAGATCGATGTATTCACTCTGCAGGACAATTTTTCGAATCCGAGCGAGCCTACCGAAAGCATGACATTCAGCCAGTACGGGATTGTCGATTTTCAAGTCCAGTACTGGAACGGACTGGGTTGGCAGACAGTGTCGGGAGGCAGCATTACCGGCAACAACAAGGTTTGGAAGAAGATTAATTTTTCACAGATCACGACCAGCAAAATCAGGGTGAACGTAACCAGTGCGCTTGCCAGCAACGGCCGAATAACGGAAGTTGAGGCCTGGGGCCCGGGACCTGGCACCAACTACAGTTATGACGCTGCAGGAAACATCACCAACGACGGCTCGCACACTTATACCTATGACGCGGCAAATCGGCTGGACAGCGTCGATGGAGGGGGCGCTGCACAGTACGCCTACGACTATCAGAATCAGAGAGTGAAGGCCGTAGCGGGAGGAGCGACAACCCACTACGTTTGGGATGGCGGGCACCTAATCGCCGAGCACGATGGGGCAGCGTCGGGCCAATGGACTACCAAGGTTGAATACATTTATGTCAGAGGAAGCTTGATTGCTACTCAACACTATACGGTTGGGCAGCAGTACAGTACCGCGACGCGATACTATGTGAGTGACAAGTGGAGCACGCGACTCGTTCTTGATTCGAGCGGTAACGTCATAGGCGGTCAGGGCCATCTTCCGTTCGGCGAAGAGTTCGCTGAAAGCGGCACTCTGGAGAAGCATCACTTCACAAGCTACGAAGCCGAGAGTTGGAGCGGCACTGATTACGCGGTAAATCGGCAATACTCACAGAGTACGGGAAGGTTCGGTTCCGCCGATCCGTATCAACCAAGCGACTACCTTGTGGACCCACAGAGTTGGAACCGATATAGCTATGTAGAGAATGACCCGATCCATAATGTTGACCCGTCCGGATTGTTGAGGGCAATACCTCCGAACGAAGGCGTTGATCCTTGCGGCGGTTACTATGGCCCACCTATTAAGCCCCCGACACTACCGAAGCGCTGCAATCTAACAACAGCAACTAGCGGCGATCAGCTCTCAAGAGTCAATATTCATCAGGGTCAACACCATGCGCTAAGTCCTAACACAACCGTATTGGGACCTGGCCAAAGTAGGGGATTCGACGACGACGGGACTACAAATACTTTTTGGTTCTTCTTGTTCGAGGTGCAGGTCGTCTTGCCTGGAGACGATTTGGACCCTAGCGATTGGGAAGCGTTTCAGAGTGCGGTTGCAATTGGTACTGCTGTTTTTACTGCCGGCGGACAACGTTATCGGGCACCGATAAGACTGGATCGACCTGATGACTCGCCGAATTCTCAACTGACTGATACCACGTGGAATGGCTTCTACTTTTGGATTGATGCCCCGGACGCGCCCCATAATCTTTTTGTTACGTTGCCTGATGGTACGACATTACGCGGGCCCGTCCAATCGCTGCACGTCGAGTTTTCATTCCTCTTCCAACTACGGAACAAACGGAATCCATTGAAGACCTGCGTTGGGACGTTAGGGTTGCAAGTTGACGTTAGCGATGGGGTTCACGCAAATTGGAGAGTTCGTTGGAATACGGGGTTTTGAATTCGGAGGAAAGCATGGATCTACTCAGGTTGACTCTAGTGAGATTTGGGCTGTTCGCAATACTGATTAGCGCTCCAACTGCATCGGGGTTCACACGGCTGCAAAAGGAGGAAGGGCGTGATCACGCGAAAGAGCTTACATATGCTCTGTCTGCCCTGTCATCAGGCACCGACTTGGAACGCTCTGCTGCTCGGGAGACGTTGCTCGGCTTAGGTCAGTCCGCGATGCCTCCCCTTTTGGACTTGCTCAAGTCACTGACGCCCAACGTAGAAGTCTGTCCACCGGGCAGCAATCTCCCATGCAGAACGGGTATCCTGGTCGAATCAAACTCGCGACGAACCACGCGAGCAGATGTCGTCTCATTGCTCGGTCAACTGCACGCGGTGAATGCCGTTCCGCTGCTAATAAAAATTATGGGACTCGAGAGCTCAATTGGAACTGGTTTTCGGTATTCGGGACCGGAGAAAAAGGCGCTTATCGAGATTGGGGGGCCGGCGGTGCCCGAACTGCCGGACAGTTTAAGGCTTGCGACGGAGCGCCGTCGAAGTTTCGCTCCGGTTGAAGGTGTCGAGCTCCCGTACCTGGAAATCGAGATAAGAATAGTGACGTACTTGGAGACATCGGTGACCGGAGGGCCCTTCTCCTTCTTCGGGAATTAAACGAGACCGCGCAGCCATTCCTTTCCGGTCAGCTGGGCGAAGCGATAGAAAAGATCATGCGAAAGACACGGTAAAGCGGGTTACAGCGTCAGAGGGTTGAAAAGAACCTCGTGAGGGGTCAGGCTTGACTTTGTTGAGATTTGTCAGCCCACATGGCGGTTCGAATCCACGCTGCGCACACTAAGAAAGAAAGCGTCGTGATCAAATGTCACCGATGTCAAGCCTGACCCCTCCTCAGATGAAACTGCTCTGTCAAGAACTATTTTTGTTGCTACGATAACTCTTGGGCCGTGTCGCTATGATTCCGATTACCGTTGCAATACATGCGAGAACGGCTATGAAGGCACAAATGAGGACTAAGATAATGAATATCTTTCCATCATCAGCGGGGGGCTGGAACACGCTGTTCCAAACAGTGTCCGTGATACTAATTGCCGGCACGGTGCTCGCCGGTGCCGGTGCTATTATCAGCGGACGCATTGTCAACCGAAACCAGGCGAGAGATATAGCTCTGGCGAATGCTGAGGCCGCAAAAGCCAACGAGCGCGCCCAAGAACTAGAAAAGCAGAATCTGCTTTTGCAACGCGATATTATGCTTTTGCGGCTACAGTCCGCTGATCCTAATAGATCGCAAGCGGAATGGGACCACCACTTTTCAGAATACTTCCGTGGCGTGGAAGACGAGCTTAACGGTAGGCCAGCCCGGCCTAGAGACCCAAACCCAGCGCGCAGAAACGTGGGGAAGCGAACAGAACGTAGGAAGCTTGCGGGCGAGACCTTGTATAAGAACGCAGGTGCCCTCGCGATTGAACCCAAGGGGACAATCGAAATCATCTGCGCATTCGATCCGATACTACCCGGGGAACCGCATGAATACGCGACGGAATTAGCAGAAGCCTTTAGGGATATGGGGTTGGATCGTGAACGATCTTGGAGAGTCGGAGATGATCTCGCCGCTGATACCAGAGCTTAAACTGTATATGGGAGCTAAAGATGAATACAGCCAAGATAGTGCCCTGTATAGAGCGTTCCGGTCGCTAGGATTGCAGCAGCGCGTAACCGTCGAGCAGAACGATTCTAGGCGGGGACAACCTCCGCTTCTGATAGTTGGATTGCTCAGTTGAGCCGGGGGGCGGGCACACGTATCCCCCCAAATTAGGGCACTACCGGATTGCTAATGCAATACGTCGGACACTTTTTCATCGGATAAGGTTTTTAGGACTACGGACGGAGGTCACTCTTGGATGGAGCTCAGGTTAGCCGAACGAATCGTGTCGAACTAATAAGAGAGGCGCTTATATCTGTCCGGGTGTCAGGCCTGGCTTCCTTGACGTTCTGATGATACTTATTTCCTGATGATCCTTGCTTCAATCCCCGCTTGATTGACAACACCCGACAGTCAGAATTAAATTGAAATCTCGCCTATCCAATTCAGGGTCGTGATAAATCTGACGAAAGACGGAACAGCAAGCCCAGCGGAGAACGCCGTGCGAGTCGCGCCTGACGAACGTCAGCACGATCCGGCTAATTCATTCTCGTATTCGTACGCCTTACCCGACAAACCCGTTGTTTTAATCGAGCCACTCACGCGTTGGAGAGCGCTCAACCTCCGCGACCTGTGGGCATACCGCGAGCTTCTTTACTTTCTGATATGGCGCGATATTAAGGTGCGCTACAAACAGACGATGCTTGGGGCGGCCTGGGCGATTATCCAGCCGCTTGTAACGATGATAATATTCACCTACTTCTTCGGGAGACTGGCGCGTGTGCCTACCGATGGCGTGCCATATCCGATCTTTTTTTACACCGGCTTGTTGCTTTGGACTTTCTTTTCAAACGGAGTAACGAACGGCGCCAATAGCCTGATCGGAAACAGCAACCTGATCACCAAGGTCTACTTTCCCAGATTGATAATCCCGTCGGCCGCCGTTGGGGCGGGTCTGCTCGACTTTGCAATCGCCTCAGTGCTGCTCATCGGACTGTTGATCTACTATGGGGTTTCGCCGGCGTGGAGCTATTTGATGGTGTTGCCGCTGGTTTTGCTCACGACGCTTTTCGCACTCGGCGTCGGGATATGGCTATCGGCGTTGAACGTCAAGTACAGAGACGTCCGATATGCCCTGCCATTTACGATTCAGATCTGGATGTTCCTGTCACCAATTATTTATCCTTCGAGCCTCGTTCCGCAGGAATGGCGATGGGTCCTTTCACTGAATCCGATGACCGGACTCGTGGAGTCTTTTCGCGCGTCGTTGTTCGGTCGCGCGCTGCCGTGGGCCGCGCTCAGTTACTCAGTCGCTTTTACTTTGATCATGCTCGTATATGCCGCATACAATTTCCGGCGCATGGAACGGACCTTTGCGGAGTTCATCTAATTCAAAACGCCAATGAAACCTATCATTACAGTCGAAGGCATAAGCAAGAAATTCCAAATCAACTCGCGCGAACCGACCCTGGTGCGTTACGACACTTTGCGCGAATCGTTAGTCAGGATCTTACGAGCCCCATTCTCACGGCACCGCAATGGAGACCGCGACGAAACGATCTGGGCCCTCCACGATGTAAATTTCGAGGTAATGCCCGGAGAGGTCATGGGGATAATCGGTCCGAACGGCGCAGGCAAATCCACGCTGTTGAAAGTGCTCTCGCGGATCATTGAACCCACAACCGGCCGCGTGGAACTCTACGGGCGAGTTGCGAGTCTTCTGGAGATCGGCACAGGCTTCCATCCTGATTTGAGCGGGCGCGAGAATGTCTACCTGAACGGCGCGATCCTTGGCATGAGGCGGCGTGAAATAGACGGGCGGTTCGATGAGATCGTGGCTTTCGCAGAGGTAGAGAAATTCATCGATACCGCGGTCAAACATTATTCCAGCGGAATGTACGTTCGCCTGGCCTTCGCGGTAGCGGCTCACCTTAATCCGGAGATACTGATTGTCGATGAAGTTCTATCCGTAGGCGACGCCAGCTTTCAGAAGAAGTGCCTCGGGAAAATGGATGACGTTACTCGAACCGGGCGGACGGTGTTGCTGGTCACTCACAGCCTCAACATGGTCAGGCTGCATTGCAAACGGGCTATTCTCTTCAATCACGGCCGGATTGCGCGAACAGGTCCAGCCGAGGAAGTCGTCGATTTCTACGACGCGATGTCTTTAGAGGCCGAGGCGTAGCCTGGATGAACCGGCACAAGATCGTCACCATTCTGGGGACACGTCCCGAGGTCATAAAGATGGCGCCCGTCATACGGGCACTTCAGGGGCGCCCTTCTTCGTTCGATCACACCATCGTCGCGACGGCGCAACACCGCCAAATGCTCGATCAGGTACTTGACGTCTTCGGAATCCAGCCCGACATCGACCTGGGGTTGATGAAAGAGAATCAGGGTCTGGCAGAGTTTGCTTCGAGATCCCTGCTGGCGCTTTCAAATCTCTTTTCCAAGTTGAAGCCGGACGGCATCCTTGTGCAGGGAGATACAACAACGGTTGCGACCGCAGCTCTTGCTGCGTTTTACCAGGGCGTTCGCGTAGGTCACGTCGAGGCGGGATTGAGGTCCTTCGACCGGCACCAGCCGTTTCCCGAGGAAATCAATCGAAGGCTGGCAGGCTGTCTCGCAGACATCCACTTTGCGCCGACACCTCGTGCGCGGATGAACCTTTTGCGTGAAGGAGTGCCCGAGGAGAGCATTTTCGTGACCGGAAATACAATTGTCGACGCGCTGAAATCCGTCAACTTTGCCGCTGCCTTCGACGACCCCGGACTCGCGAGCTTGAACCGAAACCGCCATCGCGTGCTGCTGGTAACCGCGCATCGGCGAGAGAATCACGGAGAGCCGTTGCGCTCGATTTGCCGGGCGCTGCGGACAATCGCGCAGACGTTTGAGGACGTCGAGATAGTTTACCCGGTGCATTTGAACCCCAGCGTAGCGTCGGTTGTGCAAGAAGAACTCGGCGACGTCAACCGGATTCGACTCGTCGGCCCGGTTTCCTATCCTGATCTTTTGCGGCTTATGAAGCGCTGTTACCTGATACTGAGCGATTCGGGCGGCATACAGGAAGAAGCGCCTTCGTTTCGCAAGCCCGTGCTCGTGCTTCGTGAGTTGACCGAACGTCCGGAACTGATCGAGGCAAATGCGGGAAAGATCGTGGGCACCGACGCTGACACTATCGTGCGCGCCGCTTCAATTCTGCTGAATGAACCGCTTGAATACGCAGCGATGGCTGCCGCTGAAAACCCGTTTGGCGATGGCCGGGCGGCAGAACGAATCGCAGACATCCTGGACCGGCGGCTGTGAAGATGCGCAATTCGCATCGCCTGACCGGACTCTACCTGTTAGGAGCAATCCCACCAAGAACGCGCATAACCGCATCGCCGCAGGTGATAAAGTAAAGAAACTATATTGTTGACAAGGGGTTGGCTTTATGTTTGAATCCGCGTACTGAAGCTCGCAGCCCCTCCGAGGTCAACCTCAGGAAACCCCGGCTCTTATCTGGAAAAGAACTGGTTGAGCTTCGACGGAGTGTCAGCAGGTTGGTAGTTCAAACTACGCAATGTGCTGCCGGAAGCCCTTGACGGTTGACACAAGTTCTTAGATTCAAGCAGTGACTGTTTGCGACAAGAGGCGATGCTGGCAACCTGGCTCCCTTCCTTACTCACGATCTTCGAGCCATGCCTGGCGTGTGGGAACGCGTCAAGTCCTATAGCAGTGTCAAAGCTTGGGAGTTTTCATGGAGGCGGGTTATTCCTGCCCTTCACGTGGAGGCAAGCATGAAGCGCGTTCCGTCATCGGGATTTCTTAAACCTCTCGTCATCTTAATTTGTCTGTTGGCCTCTACCCAATCCATCAGCGCAACAACCGCAATCATTCCTCCGGACGACGACTTGATCATCGGCGCGCGAGTAATTGTAAGAGGCAAGGTCCTTTCGATTGAAAGCAGCTTCGATGAGCGACAAGGACGCATATTCACCTATGTAAAACTGAAGGTTCAGGAAGTTCTCAAGGGACAGATCACCGAGCGCAAGATAGTGATCAAAGAATTGGGAGGCCGCGTCGGCGATCGCATCAGCGTAGTATACGGCAATCCTGAATTTGCTCTAGGCGAGCAAGTGCTTTTGTACCTCGATACGTGGAAGGATGGAAGCCTACGAACCTACCAGATGTTTCTCGGCAAATTCTCCATAGTAAAAGACGAGAAGAGCGGTCACGAATTCGCTGTTCGAGGGACCGGCGACGGCCACGTTGAAGTCCTGCCTTCTCATAGCGGTCAACAAAGCACAGCCATTACGAATCGCATGGAAGTCTCGGCGTACCTGGCAATGGTCAAGAGCAGGCTCGCCGCGAACGTCAAGCAATCCCGGAGGTTCGAACAAAGCTATTATAGTAATGTACCCACTCTCGCATCACCTCCCGGATACGTCAGTGAAGCGATGAGCGGAGAGATTCACCCGGAATTCAACCTTTTCAATCCTCCGGTGCGCTGGTTCGAGCCCGATACAGGGCTGCCGGTGACCTATACGCTCAACCCGCATCCTTCCGATGACCCGGATATCCCTTCATTGGTCGTCGATCCGGCAGACATAGCGGCCGCCGCAAATTCCTGGTCGACAGTTCAAGGATGCGCTCTTCATATTGTGTACGCGGGGAATTTGGACGACTGCTACACCTTCACCGGAACTCCCGGGATCAATGTTGTCTCCAACAACTGCGATGGACGTAACTCTCCCACGACAGGTTGCGCCGGGATCTTGGCCTGGGGCGGATATAGCGGCGCCTTCTACAGCCCGATAACGATAAATGGGACGGTCTTTCAGTATCGAGTTACACAGGGGTTTGTATCGTGCAATCCGTGGGCAGCCTGCAACTTCAGCGATCATTGCAGTGTTCAGTTCATCGTGACCCACGAGATGGGCCACGCATTGGGTTTGGGGCATTCTCAGTACCAGCAAGCCACAATGTACGCCATTGCATATTACATCGCTCGCTGCGCCGTAATATGGTCGGACGATCAGGACGCTATCAGGTTTGTATATCCAGGATCAGGCGGAGGTCCGGGCCCTCTCTCGGTCACCACAACATCACTCGCGAACGGCACGGTTGGAAACTCGTACTCGCAGACGGTGCTCGCTTCGGGAGGAACGCTGCCCTACACCTGGAGCCTGGTCGCTGGCCAGGGCACTCTACCGCCCGGCTTGAACTTGAGCACCGCGGGTGCAATAACCGGCACACCCTCGACGGCCGGAACTTACAACTTCACCGTGAAGGTGACCGATGCTGCGTCGGCAACTGCGCAAAAGGCACTGTCGATCGTCGTAGTATCGGGCGGCGGCGGCACCTTCAATTCCCAATTCCTTTCGCAGACGGTTCCCTCGAGTGTCCAACCCGGTCAGGGATTTTCAGTGAATCTCAAGTTCCTTAATACCGGTGGCCAGATCTGGTTCGGTTCCGATTTTTACCTCGCATCGCAGAATCCGGCACTCAATCAAACATGGGGAGGCAACGGCGTATCGCTCGCGGCGTTCGCTACAAGTCCGGGACAACAACTCGATCTGACCTTTACCGCTTCTGCCCCGTTTACGCCGGGAACTTACAACTTCCAATGGCAGTTGTTCAAGAATGATGGCGTGACGAATTTCTTTGGACAGATGTCGACAAACGTCGCGATTCAAGTGGGCGCGAGCGGCGGTACCTGCCCAAGCTCACTCAGCCCTGCGAGCAAAAGCTTCAATCCCAGTGTTGGATCAGGGAGTTTCTCGGTGACTGCCGATGCGGGTTGCAACTGGTCAGCAGTGAGCAATGCCGCGTGGATAACCATTACAGACGGAGCTGGTGCGGGGAACGGAACAGTGAGCTATTCGGTAGGAGCAAACGCGAGTTCCAGCATTCGCAATGGGACGATCACTATAGGCAATCAGACTTTCACCGTTTATCAAGGCATGGCCTTCAGCGATGTGGCGCTGAACAACCCGTTCTACGACGAGATCGGCAGGCTCTCAGCTCGCAGCGTTACGCTTGGATGTGGCGCAGGCAACTTCTGCCCAAACGATCCCGTAACGCGAGAACAGATGGCCGCATTCATAATGAGGGCGCTGGGAGAGTTCAACCCACCGACTCCCGTCACCCAGCGATTCGGCGATGTACCGCCGACGAATCAGTTCTATGACTTTGTCGATCGTATGGCGGCACTCAATATTACGCTGGGGTGCGGGGGCGGCAACTACTGCCCGGCGAGTCCAGTGCTTAGAGAGCAGATGGCAGCATTCCTGGTGAGGGCTCTGGGAGAATCGAATCCACCGAATCCACCCTCTCAGCGCTTCAACGATGTTCCATCGGCTAATCAGTTCTATAACTTTATAGATCGGATGGCGGTGTTAAACATCACGCAAGGGTGCTCGCTCACTCCGCCAATGTACTGCCCGACGAGTTCAGTGACTCGCGGACAGATGGCCGCATTCCTGATCAGGGCTTTCAATCTGTAGCCAACATGGCCAGCGAAGGTTGAGGACAGGAGCGCTAACTCCTGTCCTCGAACTTCACTGAGTCTTCGATCGAGCTGCGCGCCCGCGTCAATCCGCAAGGACTCGATCCCTCTGCACTGCTTGCGGTGAATAGCGTCTGGCCTGCGTTTCGCAAGCCAAAAGCTCCATTCATCCAGCCCACCGGCGCATCTGCTTGACTTGATAAGACTGCGGACATTAGCATGAATTGCCATAGCTGGCGGGAACTTGTTTCAAGAAATGCGCGCTATTAGCTCTTTCGCTACTCAAGCCGTGTTCATCGCCTAAACGAGTTTCGCACCGTTTTGACCCAGTTTGAATCAACACCTATAGGGGGACAATAATGCTTTTCAAGACGGAGTTTCATAAATCACGGCCCATCATTATCGGGCTTGCACTCCTAATACTATTCGCCGTTGCGGGAATGAAATATGAGCGAAGCCTTGCTAGCGCACCTCAAGCCACTCGAGTCGAAATCGATGTTCTCCCAGGCGAGGCATCGAAGTTCATAGACGCGGCCGCCCGATCAACCGCGCCGGTCGCGATTCTCAGCAGCATTGATTTTGATGCGACCACGGTTATTCCCACGTCGGTGAAGCTGGCGGGCGCGCCGATAACAAAGGGTAAAGGCGCGCAATGGGCCAAGGGTGTCCTGTCGGATGTCAACGGGGACGGACGCATGGACCTGATTGTTTATGTGTCGACCAGTTCGCTTCATCTTGTTGCTGGTAAGTCCGATGCTCTGCTGACCGCCGTTACGTTTGATGGGCAGGCGGTATCAGGCTCTCAGCAGGTTTCATTTAAGCCACTGGTGGTGCGGAACCCGCCCGCCCCCGCGCCATCAGCGCCTGCGAGCGGGACGTTTACGAATTACGCTGAGTGCGGTCATGCGCCCGGCTCTCCTTGCGCGATCATTATCAACGATGCAACTCAAGGCGTTCCGCCGGGGAGTCCCCCGATCCCGGGCCAGGCTTTTCGATATCCATCAAGCATCGACGTTGCTGGCCAGGGCGCAGTGACAAGCATCACGGTAACCATTAGCAACTACTCCCACACCTTCCCCGATGATGTCGACGTGCTTCTGGTCGGACCAACCGGTGCGACATGTCTTCTGATGTCAGATTGCGGGGGCGATAACGCTATTTCAAGCGCAAGCCCAGTCAACCTCACCTTTGACGACAGCGCTCCTTCAGGGCTGCCGGATAATCCTCCAACCGATCCGCTTGCGACGGGATCGTATAGGCCGACGAGGGGCACACCAACATTTGGCAGTTGCGCGATGCCTGTTGGCGACTTTTGCGTGCCGAGCAATTTTCCGGGTCCTGCGCCGGCGGGGCCTTACGGAACTACGATGTCGGCCTTCAATGGAACCAATCCAAACGGTACATGGAAGCTCTATGTGATCGATGACTCACCCGGAGATTCCGGGGATATCACCAACGGCTGGAGCCTGACAATCAGCGCCCCGCCTCCTTGTCCGGGCTCAATTCTTCCCGGCAGCCAGAGCTTTAGTGCTGCCGCGGATATGGGCAGCTTCTCGGTGATCGCCGATGCCGGTTGCAACTGGACCGCAACCAGCAATGCTCCGTGGCTGCATGTCACTTCCGGCGGCGGACCCGGAAATGGAACTGTTAACTACACAGTGGATGCAAACGCAGGCGCAACAATTCGCAGCAGCACGATCACCGTCGGCTTTTTGTCTTTTACGGTTTACCAGGGAATAGACTTCCTCGATGTGCCGTCGAACGATCCGTTCTACAACGATATCGGGAAGCTCTCAGCGCGCGGCGTTACGCTCGGATGCGGGGGCGGCAATTATTGCCCAAATGATCCCGTCACTCGTGAGCAGATGGCTGCCTTCATCCTCCGCGCAAAAGGAGAGTTCAATCCGCCTACCCCTGAGTCGCAGAGATTCACTGACGTGCCGCCGTCAAACGTGTTCTATGCCTTCATAGACCGCATGGCGGCGCTGCAAATCACGCTGGGATGTACGCCCGATCACATGCAGTACTGCCCAACCAGTCCGGTCACCAGAGAGCAGATGGCTGCGTTCCTCATCAGGGGTCTGGGAGAGTTCGACCCACCGACGCCTGGGAGTCAGCGATTCTCGGACGTGCCGCCGTCAAACCCGTTCTACAACTTCATTGATCGAATGGCAGTGTTGAACATCACTTTGGGTTGTACGCCCGATCACATGTTCTATTGCCCGAGCGATCCTGTTATTCGGAAACAGATGGCTGCATTTCTTGTTAGAGCTTTCAATCTGTGAGCGTCTCAAAGGCAAAGGCTCGAGGATGGATTTTGATTTCCATCCTCGAGCCTAATATCTTCAAGCCGCACTGAAACCACCTGCAGCAGACAACAACCCTGGCAGCGGTTCTATTCACTCGCCGTGTGAGCGCACTTCACAGGTTGAAGGCTCTCACCAGGAAGGCTGCCATCTGCCCGCGCGACACCGGGGAGGTCGGACAGAAGCTCGTTCCTCCGCAACCGACCGTGATTCCGCGAATCCAGAGCCGGTCAATGAACGGGTAGAACTGGTTCGCCGGCGGGACATCCGTGAAGCGCTGACTCGGCGGCGTTGGCGGAAGGAATTCTCCGACCGCCCTCAGCATGAAGGCTGCCATCTGTTCGCGCGTGACCGGATCGCCGGGACAGTAGATGGTTCCGTCCTGGTCGCAACCACCAGTAATTCCCCTTACCGCCATTTGCTCAATAAAAGCATAGAACGGGTTCTCCGGCGGCACGTCCGCGAATCGTTGTGACGTCGGGGGCGGCGGGTCGAAATCGCCAAGCGCTCTGATGATAAATGCGGCCATCTCCTGGCGGGTGACGGCCTGGTCCGGCAAGTAATTCCCGTTGCCGGCGCCCACTGTTATGCCTCGCGCCGAAAGCTTGCCTATCTCTGTGTAAAACTGCTGACTGGTAGGAACGTCGGCAAACGAGGCGCCCTGCGATACGGTGAAAGTCTCTCCGTTGATCGAGAGCGTTCCCGTACGCGGCGTGGCGGCGGCGTTTGCGGAAACGGTATAAGTTACAAATCCGTAGCCCATCCCGCTTGTCGCCGAGGTTACCGTCAGGAAACTCGGGCTGTTATTCATCACTGTCCATGGGCAGGACGGTGGCGCGTCCACCGCAACTATGGCGGACCCGCCATTTGCAGGAAACGACTGGCTCAACGGATTGATCGGGTTTAAACACGGCGTTATGGATTCACCAAGCCGGTCAAGCGACCCATTGAGCCTGACTATGTAAAGCTCTCCCAATTCATCCTCGCCGAATCCTGATAGGACGTTGTTGGTTGGCAGGTCCACGAGCACGGTCTGCGCGCCGGAATGCAGCTTCATTATCTCGCCGGTGCAATAATCGCCGAAGATATAGTCGCCTTGTTGGGCGATATTGCGCGTGCCGCGGTATATGTATCCGCCGGTGATCGAGCAGCGTCCCGACAGATGTTGATATTCGGCTATCGGAAAGACAAAGCCGGCGGGATTACACAACGTCGGATCATTGTTCGTGCAATGATTACCCTCCCATATTCGCCAGCCGAAATTGCCCCCGAGCTGACCTATGTCAATCTCTTCCCACATCCCCTGCCCGACATCTCCAATGATCAATTGATGGCTGCCGCCGCGGTCAAAAGAAAAGCGATAGGGGTTGCGCATGCCCACCATATAGATCTCGTCGGCGCCGGCGACACCTACAAACGGGTTGTCAGCCGGGACCGCGTAAGGAATTGCGCCGTTCGTATGATCGATGTCCAGGCGAATTATCTTTCCCAGCAGCGCGTTTATGTTCTGAGCATTGTTCGGCGGGTCATTGGCCGAGCCGCCATCACCCGGGCCTGCATACAGGTATCCGTCCGGGCCAAACACAACCGTTCCACCGTTGTGATTGCTCTGCCCGGGATGCGGAATCGTGATTATTATTCTCTCAGTGGTATCCGCTACATTGGGATTTCCGGAGACATGGTATTCGGCGATTTGGATTGCGCCGTCGGTCTGCCTTGTATAGTAGACGAAGAACCTCCCGTTGTTCTTATAGAACGGATGAAAAGCAAGACCGAGTAGACCGCGTTCGCCGCCAGATAGCACTCTCGCAGTGATATCGAGGAAGTCTGTAGCCGCGGTAGCTCCCGGCTGCAGCACACGTATGTGGCCTGCTTGCTCGACTACAAAAAGGCGATTGCTTCCGTCATGAGCGTTCGTGACAAACACGGGACTGGACAGCGTGGTGAGGACGTTCTCTAGTTGCAGGCTTGCCGGCGCGACCGGTTGGCCCTGGGTCGACGTGTTGGCCGCCGTCGCTGCGGCCTGGATCAGAATCGATCCCGCCACCAGCACAAACGTAAGAACAAGAAGGACTGTGGTTCTACGAATTGTCATAATATTCCCCTCTCCAAATCGGTTCACCTTTAGATGGCATCCACTGGAAAGCTAAGGGATGGGGGCTTAGCAAAAAGACTCCTGGCCGACAAATCCTGAATTAAGGAAACTTGCCCGATTGCAATGGATCGAGGCACGGCTCTCTCGAGTAAGTCTTCCCATGTTGCCTATCGAGATAATAAACAACCCGCGGACTCTTCGCCACCGAGATCTCTCCTGTGAGCCGGCGCACGCATTTTCACGGCATTCGCAAACCAAAATGATGCGGGCAAGAGAGCAAAGTGAGTCGCAGCCTGCTAGCAGTCAGTCTCACTGATTTTGATGAACACCTGTAAGGGCGTCTCTCCGTGGGCGCACCTCTTTGCGGCCACTTCGATCACTGATGAGGGGCGCCTACGGAGGGACGCCCTACAGGTCGATCAGCTTGAGCCTAAGCACTAGTACAACGGAGCGTGTCTATCTTTTTTTCCCGACTGCCTGTCTCTCGAGTGCAGCGTGAGGCGGACGCTCGAATTTCAAACGCTTGTGCACGTGCGGCACCCATTCTACGTTCCATTTTGTTTCAAAGTAAGAGCGGTTTTCATCAAACAATGGATTATATCTGCCGTCCTCTATCAGCTTCTTGAAGGCAGCTTGCCCGAAATGATGAACAAAAGCATCCGCCGCGCACATCACGCGATATCCTTTCGCTTTCATTCGCTGGGCGTAATCATCGTCCTCGAACATGCCTAACCCGAACTGCTCGTCGAGTGGCCCTATCTCGTCGTAGGTGTCCCGCTTAAAGGCCACGCAGAACATCGCAAGCATGTAAATATCCGCGGACTCGCCGTCGTGGTCCCAGACGTGGCGGGCGGCGAAGGCTTCCATCTCTCCCCACGTCTGGTAATCAACATCGAGTTTTGCCTCATTGCCTACGAAGTTCGTCAGAGGGCCGATCATCCCGATCTCACCATTGTCGAGATGACGCAAAAGACGACTCAGCCATCCCGGTGGAACGATCGTGTCATTGTTGAGCAGGACTATGTAGTCACCGGTGCTTCGGGCGATGCCCTGATTGTTGGCGCGCGCGAAGCCGTTGTTTCCGTCATTCAAGATGATCGAGATACTCGGGAAGTGCGCGTTCATGTAGCGCAGATATGCGGGCGTGCCGTCCTTCGAAGCATTATCAACGACGATGATTTCATAATTCGGATATTCAGTGTTGCGGACAAGGCTTTCGAGGCAAAGTTTGTTGAGCACGAGGTTATTGTAAGACACTATGATTATGCTTACGCGAGGAGTAACCAGCGTTATTCCTGCCTCAATCGTTTTGTAGCGTTGCTTCCAGGTATGCTTCTCAGCAAACTTGCGCCGTCGCAAAACCATCTCGCGGTTATCTTCTTCGACAGCCGCATCCAGTTTCGCTACAAAATCGTCGTTATCTCGAGCTATATACAGATACTCACTGTAATCCTCGACCTCGGATAACGCGGCAGAGACCACAGGCTTACCTGCGCTCAGGTACTCGTAGAGCTTCACCGGGTCCGTAGCTTCGGTAATAGGGTTGATCTTGAAAGGAATCATGCATACATCGAAATGGTATAGGTACTGAGGCATGGTTTCGTACGGCTGCTGTCCGAGCAGACGAACGTTTGGCAGCGATTCCAGCTCAGATACATCCAGATTGAACACCCCGCCAAGCAGAACAAAAGTGTAGTCCGGCCGCGCCTTCGCGGCGTGCGTCATGAGTTCAAGGTCGAACCAATCTGCGATCGCGCCATAGTAGCCGACTATGGGATGTTTTATCTCCGGAAGGATGCTGTTAGGGTGACAGTGACTATCATAGAATTCGATATCCACGCCGTTCCTGGCTAAAACCATTGCGCGCTCATAGGGTTCCCATTTTTCCCAGAGACGTTGCGCGGTAACCACCAGAAGGTCACAGTCCTGAACCAGCCGCTGCTCCATGTCCAGGAGGTCTCGCTTGACGCCCGGAAAGTTCTTCCATTCGTCCATGCAGTCATAGATCGTTCGCCATCCCCAAAGCCGCTTTGCTTCAAGAGCCACGGCTCCCCACGACGCTATCATCGTGTAGCCTATCGCATCGTTAATCCTATGAGTGCGCCGAAGCTCATCAAGGGAATCAAGAAGCGCTTCCTTGTTATCGCCGTCGATCACTTCGCCGTACACATCCGGGATGCGGTGCGCCGCGAGCTGTACCTCGTAGACGTTCTCTTTGATCTGTTTGACGGCTACGCGCGGAACCGCATCAGGAGATAAGAACCGGGTAGTGCTAATGTAGAAGACCCGATGACCGTGAGCCGCGAACTGAGACATGATCTGCTGCGGCCGCTGGTATCGGAACTCCCAATCGATTATTGAAAAGCATATGACATCCTGGCGATGGAGCGGTTCGGCAGGCGGTTGCTTGTCGAGGATCGCCGCTATCTCTTCCTGGCGCAAACGAGGAAGCAACGTCACAGACTCGTAGAAATCGACTTCACCGCCTTCTAAGATCTCGCGTGGCGCGATCCGCAGATTAGAGTATTCATCAATCCGCTCGGCCACCCGTCCTTTCAACGATTGGCCTTCTGGCGCCATTTCCGCAAAGCTGACCGCGCTTTCATCGAAAGTTACTTGAGTTGGAAGCGAAGCGAGCGCCGCTTGCTCTGTCAATGGTTTTGGTTCAGCCGGAAGCAGGTTAAGCGCGCGGTAGAGAGGCAGGAGGTAACGGTACTTAAACTTGCCGTAACGACTGAGCAGCTTCCATCCGAGTGAACGGGTTATTCTGGTCAGCTCAAGATCCCTCGCCGAAAGGTGTTGCCGCAGACTGTGAATCGCCGTTTCGTCCTTTTCCAACTGCATCTTCAAGAAGTTATTTGAGCCAACTAAGCGCTGATTCTTCTTCAAGTTTTCTTCAAGCTCGCCCCTCAACCAGGCGATTTCCTCGTCCCGTTGTTTGAGCATTTCCTCCTGCTTGCTCGTTTCGCCGGCATAGCGCTGCAAGATCTTGACTTTCTCCAAGAGGCGCGCCTCGAGCGAAGTAGTCAGTTCCTGTTGATTGACCACTTCGGCTGATAGTGCATCAGCACGTTCTCGGTGACGAACCAGTTCGGCTGATAACGCAGTAGCCCCTTCCCGCTGGTGGGCCAATTCGGCTGTAAGCGTCGCTAGAACAGATTCCCAGTTGATAAATCTGGCGGTCAGCGACTCATTCAGAGCTGTCAGAGCCTCGCTTCTCTTCTTTGCTTCCGCCAATTCAGTTTGAAGCCAGTTAAGCGCTTCATCCCTTACGCGAACGGTCTCTTCTGCGGTTGCCAGCTTCGTTCGCAGCGTATCGCCCTCTACCTGCTGCGTCCTCAGGGCCTGCTCCACCTGCTCGTGCTCGGTTAACTTTGCCGAGATCCATTCAACTTTCTCGTCTCGTGTCTCGATAGTCTTTTCAAGTTTAGTCAGTCGGGTTAATAGCCAACTGATTCCGCTGTCACGATCACTGATGATCTTCTGTGTCTCGGCTAACTTCATCGCAAGCAGTTGGACCATCTGGTCTCCAACAACCGCCGCTTGGGCAGGAGCATTTCCCTCGCGTTTTGACTCATCAGTCGACCGTCGTCGGCGGTCTCCCGTACCGTCTGTCGCATTACTCTTTAGAAGCTCTGCTACTGTCTGGGCGCGCGCCAACCAGGAATTTTCATTAGCCAGCGCGCGCACCCGTTTCTTATAACCCTTATCGAGTCCTCTGGCTTTGACCAGGTCGAGTGATTGCGAAAACTCTTCGGCGGTTCGTCCTATTTGAACCTCCGGTATGCTCTCGCACTCCGGTATTGGCGTCGATATGACGGGCTTGCCGCCGGCAAAGTACTCATAAAGCTTGAGCGGCGATGCCGCAAGAGTGACTTTGTTAATGACGAAGGGTATCAACGCGACATCAAACAATTGCAGGTACGCAGCCAGCGCTTCGTAAGGGCGCGAACCAATCAAACGCACATTGGGATGATCAAGCAATCGCCTTCCGCGGTCCTGAAGGCTGTTGTCGTATGCAGAGCCGATCAATAGAAAATTCCAGTCGGACCGGCTCCGGGCGAGCGATCCCACCAGCTCATAATCGACCCAATCGGCCATAACCCCGTAGTAGCCGGCAATCGGCTTACCATCTTTCAGAAGCGCAGCAATTTCCGGATCGTTGGGGACTGCCAACGAATCATCGGCGAATCGCTCGGCCTCAACCGCGTTTGGAAGATATATCGCTTCGGGCCGCAGGCTCTTGACCTGCTCGAGCAACCGGCGCGAGACGGTCGCAACAACGTCGGCCTCTCTCAACGCCCGTGAGTGACTTGCCTCAAGCTCTGCCGCGTCGCCTGGAAACACCTCGATATCGTCGATCAAGTCGTAGACTATACGTGCTGAATCTGGATAGCCGTCGCTCAGCGGGTAATTGTAGGTGAACGTCCAGATCACCGGGTCCGGTATGGCATGTAGAACAGCTTCAGGTCCAAAGAAAAGGTACAGATTCCGCTCAACCTCCCTGAACCCTATCAACCCATCCCGGGGAGAAGTTGAATGATAGATCGATACGTAACCGAGCCGCGCCAGATAACGCGCCAGATGATGCGGCCGCTGAACAAAGTCGCTCTCCCAGGACATCGAAGGTAGAAAAATCACGGCGCCCTTGCTTTCGCGAACGCGCCTTAGCACCAATTCCTGCTGCCTCAACACTACATCGCCCAGAGAAGAGCGCTCCTCTTGTGAGATCGACAATGGATGAGAGCGCGGAGAAATCGGGACAAGTACAACAGCCCTGGATCGTTGCTGCGCTGCTTCAGCAAACTCCGAGCAGCATTCGGAAACAGTCTCCCGGCCGGCAAGTCGTGGCATTGCCTCATCCCACAACTCTCTGTCGATCCACGAGGCTCCAAGATCAAATCCTAAGGCGGCCCTTCGAGAAACATTTTCGCTCGTGAAATCGAGGGCCGAAACGATTGCGGCTTCCGGATCCTGATCTCTGCTTGATTTGATTAGGGAGAGCCCGGTTTTGATATCGAACCGAGTAGCATCAACGACGACGACGTCGGCCGACGCGGGCGCTCCGTCTGCGATGGCCCTTGCAGCCGTTCGGAGGAAACTGCCAAAGGAGTTGTCATTCAAATCGAGCAATGTGACGTCACGAAATGAGGGATCGGTTTCAAGAGCAGCACGTTCCGAATCGCTTGCCGCCGCCACCACAACGCTGGCGTGCCAGAACGCTGTAGTGCGAATCACCAACCGCGCTTCTTCGATTCCCGCCGGCAGACGCAACACCAGGCAAGGTTCGATGGCCGACTTCGCTTTTTCGAAGACTTGCGCGGCAAGAGATTCGACGAGCTGTCCTTTCTCTGCCAGCTGGTCAGTCAACGTCCTTGTTGCTCGTTCCCGCTCCTCGAGCCGCCGGGACAGCGAATCGAGACGAGCCGCCTGCGACTCCGCGTTTCTTCTCAGCTTGTCCACCAACCCCTTGCGCTCAGATAAAAATGTCTCCGTGTTTGGCGCGATAGTCGACCAATCCGAGCATAATTCAAGAAGCCTATCGACGGTCGCCGCGGGAGTCAGCTTTCTGGCCTCCAGCTCCGCACTCTCTATGATCTTCTGGCGAGCGTTGTGATCCTGGAGCGCCTCGAGTACAAAGTCACAGGCTCGATCAAGGTCCATCGATGGATAGAGCCACCCCGTTTCACCAGGTCTTACGATGTCTCGAAGACCTACAACATCTGAAGCAATCACCGGGCAACGCGACGCCATGGCTTCAAGCGCAGCCATTCCAAAGGACTCTCCCCAGGAAGTAGATACCAGGCAACCCCCGGAAGCTCCGACGAAGCTGTACAGCCGCGGCATATCTTCGTAGTTGACCGCGGGCAACCACCGGAATGAATCCATCAAACCGGCAGTCCGAACTGCTTCGAACAGGTTCGACTCTTCGTGATTGTGCAGGCCACCGACGATCCAGAATTCTGCTTCGATTCTTTCGCGAACTCGCTCGGCAAGCTGAATGAACCCGCGCCAGTTCTTAAGATCGTCCAGTCTGCCTACCCACATTACGATGTTTCTTTTCGCTGTTTTTGCTTCCGGAGTGGATTGGGGCGTCTGAAAGAATTCTTTCGGAATCGAATTGGGCACTACTTCGATCGGCAACGGCCGGGCCAGGCGAAGCGCAATAAACTCTTTCTGTGATTGTGACGGGACAATGATTCCAGAGACACCGTCCAGCAAATCGCGATCAAGCACCAGATCATAGTAGGCCGAATACGGTGTGTGAACTTCATAAGCGATTCTCGCATCCGGGACCGCCTTGCGAGCGATAGGAATTATTTCAGGTGTGTCGATCGTCGAGATCCAATCAGGATTGAAGTCCCTGAGATACTTTTCAATTTCGGCTGCGCCGGTGTGCACGGCAACCTGATCGCCCATCTTCTCAAAAATGGCTTCACCGCCGCGTGACTCGGCGAGAAAAAGCATCCGCGCCTGGATGCCTCGCCGGGACAGCTCTTTCAGCCGCGTCTGCATTACAACTTCAACGCCGCCCAGAGTCAGAAATTGATAAACAAACAGAATACGAGGAGGTCTCATCCGTGATTGGCTCCCTCGATCGCTACCCGCACCGGCGATTTAGTCAACGGGTCAGCTACCACTCTTAGTATTTCCGCCACTTGACCGTTCGAGTTCTTGCCCTCGGCGACTATTTTCACTCGGTGAGCATCAATTGTCTTCATATCAACGTTCAGTGATTCGCTTCCGGCAATGACATACTCCGCATTCTTGACCATGTAATCGTGAGCGTCGAGATCTCCTTTTGCGTGCTCTTCAGGCCGGCCTGGGAAGTATACGGTCGCCCAGTTCATCGCGTGCGCGTGATTGATAAGCCGAAATGTATTCAGATCCGCTGATCTCAACAGCAGAACTCGCCGGCATGCGCGAGGAGTTGAGACGGACAGCACCCGATCGAATGAGGCGTTCATTGCCGCTTCCGTTAAGTGGAAACACTTCGCGCCGAGAATTGAGCGAGTTGCGGATTGTTCACCTCCGCTAATCAGGATAGTTGGAATGTCACGCTCAGCCAGCGCCTTCACCACGTCGGCGGTCCCATCTCTCGAGTAGCGCCGAGTGTAAATCAGAACCAGCCACCCGGTGGTTTCGGTGACCGTCCTGTCCAGGAACGATGCCAAAGACTCGTCTTCTTTTGATTCCGGCATTTCAAAAGACCGCGAGGGCTGAGGCTGCCGCTCTTCCACGATAATGTCGATGATTTCTCGAATCTCGCCTGCTTCAAACTGCTTCGCGAGCATCCGGTCACGAACGCGAACGGCTTGCAGTCGCCCGTAAAACGCGTCTGCGAACATATCACCATGTCCATCGCGATGTTCATCGCGCGAAAGTGCGCCTGCCAGTCCGCCGTTCAGCAGCTCGCAAGCCAGATCGGCATTCCTTTCAGACAATAGTCCCATCTCGACACCAGCCCTGGCGAAATCGCGCGACAGCTCTTCGCGCCTCTCCCACACGTTGTCGATCACGTCTTTCAACTTTGAAAGGTCGGCCAAATCAACGCAAATCTCTTCGTGCTCGATTCGCCGCGCCAGGCTACGAACTTTCGGGTCATAAGCAAGCGCAATGGCCGGAGTCGCCGTCAAGATCGCAAACAGAATTGAATGCAAGCGCATTCCGATCAGCAAGTCGCAAGCTCCAATAACACCCGCTATTTCATTCGGCGCATACTGGTTTCCAAGAACATTCCCAGGAACATTTCCAAGAACAAAAACTTCGCTGGCAGTCAGCTGCTCCCTGATCCGCAATAGCGGGCCGTCATCGTAGCCTTTATGAAAAGGGATCAGGAGTATCTGCGCTTGTTTTGAATGCGCAAGTTCAGATATGGGTTCCGCCAGTGAGCGCTCCCAATCCGATTGCGTGATCTCGTAGTCCCAGGGACGCGCGGTAACGGCTATTACGGGTCGCGAGCAATCTATTCCGTGCTCGCTCAGAATTCGCCGGGCTCTACCTTCATCCACAGGCCGCATGGAAAAAGCCGGGTCGGCAGTAACTTCGATTCGGTTCGACTCGATGCCTAATTCTTCCAGTGATGACTTCGATTCAACATCACGAACGGTGATTTTGTCTGCCAGCGAGTGCGCAACCTTCACCATCTCTCGTCCGGCATCGGTAATCAGAGGTCCTACTCCGACGCCATAAACCATGAATGGCTTCCCGTAGAGATTCGCGAGCAGCGAGAACCCGCCGTAGTGTGCGAGGTCGGGGGCGCCATTCTCAAACAACTTCCAGGGATGAAAGCCGGAGTAGTCGAAAAATATCCCGCCGCCGCCCTGTATCACCATATCGGACTGCCGGACGGCCTGAGCAATCCCAGCCCAATCCCCCCACCAAACGGTTTCGACACCGAATTGGCGGCGTATGGTCTCGGTGTCTCCAGCTACCACGACGAGCCGGGCATCCGGCATCCTTCTGCGAAGCTGATCAAGGATTGCGGTGAGAACGGCCTCATCCCCGGTGTTTCCCTGTCCATAGGAACCAGTAATAAGAATTCTTGCATACCCCTTTTTCATCCCGGAAATCATAGCATAAGCAAGGCTGCCTGCTCTCAATCAGGAAAGTACTCATCGCCGAGTATTTGCTTGCTTTCCACTATGTACGACATGCATCCCCATCCATACTGCACGTAGGGAACCAGTCGCCAGTCTGCGTTCCTGGAAAAGATCTCAACGCTCGCCCGACGCGCACCCGATACTTGCGTGCTGGAATAAACGTGATAGTCATCAAACGCCAAAATCATCCCATGCTTCAATCTCGAAAGTAGAAACTCAAGCACCGTGAGCACAGAACTGTGCATATCACAGTCAATGTAGGCCAGCGCGATATTCTGAGGCAGCTGATTTGTTACGCCGGAGACAAGCGTTTGCTCGTAGTAGCCTTCAACAATCTCGATCGCGTCCTTTGGTATCCCGTTTCGAGTGCAAGCAGAATAGAACTCGTCTACGCCGGTGCTGAGGTTGCCTTCGATCCAATACGGGTGCTCATCCTCCGCCCCTCGCGGAGTGGGCAGTCCACGAAATGAATCCAGCGCCCAGAATTTTCGATTGATCGGGGTCGCATAAGGAAGGAAGGAGAGATGTTTGGCGGCCTTTCGATACTCTTGATAAGCAAGGCCAAAGGTCGTACCGGTATGGCAGCCAAACTCGGCATAATCCCCGTCAATCGCGTTGAACCCCAGGGCGATAAACGCTCGTCTGAAGAACTCGCGTCGATCAGTGGAGTAGTAGTCCGTGTCGTTAGCCGTTTGCTCAGTCGCTTCGTAGCCAGCCATAAGTCTCCGATGTGCTAAACTGAATGCGCCAATGCGAGCACGTCGGGCGCGCCATTCTCACATTGGTCCACGGATGAAAACTGCAGTAGTCGAAAGAAATTCTGGCGCGCGAAGCTGACCAACGATCGCGGTAAGAATAGCCTCATCCCCGGTGTATCCCGGCACATAGAACCAGTGATCAGAATCCTTGAATCCGTCTTCCGCATTTTCGGGAATATTAGCATGTGAGACATCACGCCGCGAGGATGGGGCTCGATCGATAACAACTCAACCGGTTAAACGTGTCCGCTCGCTCGCAGGCGCAATCTCTCACTCGGGCGAAACCTGTGTTACCCTTGAACGAACCATGCAGCCGTCAAACGAGATCGATTACTTTGCTGATTTGGATGTCCTCCATGTGATGTTTTGGTACGAGAAGCGGACCTCGATTAGCAAAATTGTCGACAATCTCATCACCAATGCCAGACAGGTTCGTCAAGCGGTAGTATCTTTCCCGGATTTCCAGCTTGATCTTGCTCCAATCCTAAACGAAACACAGCCTAAGATCATTCATCTGCATTATGGCGGAGAACATTCCGAATCTGAGTTCTTGAAGCGGTTATCTTATAAACCACGTATTGTGCACACCGTGCACACGCCTGCGCCCGGTCCCAGTATTTTCGCGGACATTGCGGACAGGATCGTGTGCATAGATGAATTCAGGCTGCGCATTAATCCGGGCGCCAAGAGTGTGTGGATTGAAAACTCAGTTGATGTTTCCGGGATTCCGAGGCACGCGCCAAATCAAAATGGCATTTGTAATGCCCTGCGGTTTTCAGCCGATCAGATGCAGCCGGCATTGCTTGATTTGTTTGCCAGGCTGGACACGAAGAGTTATTTCTACGGGGCTGACGAGTTTCTGGCTTTTAGTTCCGAACACAATAACTATCTTTGCGAATACGCCAAACAGTTTCCAAATATTGAATGCCTGCCGTATTGCCATGACCTCGAGCGCCGGATGATCGGGCACTCGTTCTTTACCTACTATGTGCAGAACAATAACAATCCGCTCTGGTGCCATGGGCTGAACGTGATGGAAGCGGTGAGCTTGGGACTGCCGGTTGTTACTTTAAAGAGGGGGCAGTTAGGACAACAATACATCGTGCATGGACACAATGGCTATTTCGTAAACAATGACGAAGAGTTCCTAGGTTACTGCAAACAGATTCTGGAAAACGCCGGCTTGTATCTTGAGCTGTGCGCGAATGCCTCGCGGCACGCCGACGGGGTTACGAATTCAATGCCTCAGAAGTATCAGGAAATGTACCTCAGCATCTTGTAGGAACTCACCCTACCCTCTTTCTGGCCGCAAGCGGATTGAAACTGCCTCGACATGAGACTTTCTTTACGGCCGATGATATAACTACCGCGATGGATGGTTCAGACGCGCTTACAGTGAGAACGAACAGACGGATCAAGATACCGGCCGACATGCTATCCAACGGATTGATGTTTTTTCTTCTCGTCGCAATCTGTGTCTACGGCGCATTCTGGGGTGAGTTAGTTCCCGTAGGTAATGGCCTGGGTTGGGACGGCGTACGCTATGGCAACTGGGTCAAGAACTTTCACGTAAGCGAGATCGGTCCTTATTACGTGCAGAGACTTTTTCCAATTGCGGTGATTCACTACGCACTCGTCCTCCTTAAGATTCCTCTCGTTGACGCGAATGTCATCGCCGCGTTTCGTATCTACAACCTTTTACTTATTTTGCTTTCCTGTGTGGTGTGGATTCTTGTTGCGAACCTCCTTGGGATCAGCACCAGAGGCAGGTGGCTGGGGTTTTTGGGTCTATTCGTAAACTTCGCCATCCTAAAACAGGCTTTCTATTATCCCGTCCTAACAGACATACCAGCGTTTGCGCTCGGACTTCTTGCGCTTTACTTCTTCTTGAAGAACAATGCGTGGGCGCTCTTTGTCGTCACGCTGCTGGCGGCATTCACCTGGCCGATGATTGTATGCGCAGGCGTCTTGTTTTTGCTCTTTCCGCGCAACCCGCTCCAAGCGACAGATGCCAAAGGCAGCCTCTTTAGTATCATCATCGCCGGATTAGTCACCGTGACTTACTGTGCTTCCGCGGTCTATTTCTACTTCATACTAGGCTGGAAAACTCTGGGCTATGGTGAGGAAAAGGTAATCGATAGTGTGGTCTATCTCAGCTTGGCATTATCGATGTTCCTCCTGTTTCGCGCGATCCAGGAACTGCTCGGAAGAATCTCTTTCCACTCTTTGCTCCCGGAGTTGAAGCTGAAAAGCTTCGAGCCTGTTCGAGTCATTCTTGCCGCTCTGATAATAGGAATACAGATTGTTTTTTTTCTTACACCTTCGGTACGAGTGGGTGACTCATCCGGGGAGGCGCACATTGCGACTATGCACCTGCTACTAGTGGCGGGAATCGCGCTCCTATCGATAGCCAAACCTCTTATTACTTTTGTATCGCATGTAGTTTACTTCGGCCCGATTATCATTCTGCTGGCCCTCAAGTGGAAGGCCTTCTCAGAAGAGATTTGGAAATACGGCGTTGGGCTGGTCTCGGCCATTTTGCTTAGTGTCTTCGTCGGGATGGACCCCGAGTCGCGTCATTCGATCGGCGCTTTTCCCGTCTTCGTGCCGTTTCTGGTAAAGGCCACGGACCAATGCAGGTGGCGAAGCGAAATCTACTGGATCTTTGCCGGCACCGCGCTCTTCTTCTCCAAAGTCTGGTTCGATATTAATTCCGCTTCGAAATCTGCAACGTCTCCGGGAGTCGATTTGCAATCATACTTCATGAATCACGGCTGTTACATGTCGGTCTACTCTTACCTGCTGCAAGGGCAAGTAATCTTGGTCGCGGTAGTGCTCTTTTACTATCTGCTGAGGCGGCAGCCTTCTACCGAAGCAACGGAAACGGTCAAATGAAGGTGTGCTTTTCAGAAGAATGGCCTGGTCTCGGTAAGGCGCGGCGTTCCGCTTTAGTTCTTCGCCGCCATCACCCGCCAAAAACTCGGTCCATATCGCACGAAGAAATCATCCTTCGCATAGGCCTCGGCAGTTCTTAGATACTCCGATAATCGCTTCTCGGTTTGCTCGCGAACAACTTCAGGCACGGTTGACAACCTATCCTCCGCGCATTGCCTTAGATTCATCAAATCAGCGCGGGTGCTTTCAACTGTGTAGGAGTCAAACGTCTCCGGGAGCATCGAGAGAGATAGACCAGCTCGATTGAATATTGATTCATACTGGTCAAGCTCGAGGTAGAACTGTGTGTTGTATATTCCTTGCGGGCGCAAGGTCTTGTAATACAATTCTGCCTCTTGATGATCGAGCAGCGTGATTCCAAACAACAAGTAGTGTCCATCTTCAAGAACGAACTTAGGATGATTGCGATTCGGAATCTCCAAATAAGCCGCGCCGCCGCGACGCAGCAACAAGGAAATGTTTTCAACCAGCGCGCCTGGGTTGTCCACGTGTTCAATCACATCATTGCACGTGATTATGTCGAAGCGATTAACCAACTCAACTAACTGTTCAAGCCGCGTTGCATCCCTTTGAAGAATCCTGGCATCAAGTCCAGCATCAGCCAGATTCGCTTTTCCTATCTCGATAAGTACCGGGTCAATCTCGATGCCCATCACGCTCGCGCCGCGTTCAGCAAATGCCACCAGGAAACCCCCATAAGCACAACCAATATCGAGATACGAACAGCCGTCTATTTCTTTCTGTTTCTCTATTAGGCCGGCAGTTGTGCGCCCTCTCTCGTTGGTACTGAGCGCATAGGTAACATACATTTCAACAACTGGAAGGTCGGCAATTCTTTCGTAGTATTGAGCCACGGCGCTGAAGAGTCTTTCATTTGTATCCGTGCGGAGATTCGCAAAACGAGAGATCAAGGGATTCGTTAGTTGGTCCATACCTTTTCCCATTGAGCAGCCTGCTCATCCCAGGTGGGCACACTCGCAGTCGCATTACGCCGGATAAAATCGAAGGATGAGGGACTGGCAAAGTATTCGGCCAGGATTTCCTTGGCTTCGTCGAGGTTCGGCTGGTCACCTCTTGTGCCAACCAGAAAACCATTCCACCCGTGACTTATCAGTTCGGCATTGGCGCCCTGCGCCGTGGCTATTACGAGCACCCCGGACGCCAGGGCTTCCGATGTAGCCAACGAGAAGCCGTCCAAATAATGGGTCAAGTAGAGCATCGCCCCGTACTGGCTCATTCGCGTTTCTACTTCGGCTTGTGGGATTGGGCCTCTGGCTTTTGCCCACGGTGGAAAATGATCGAGCGAGATTTCGGCTTGATCGTCTCCGTAGAGCGTCGCTCCGCCGTACACGTCAAATAAGATCTCGGGATAGCGTCCCTTGAAACTATCGAGCACTACCAGCGCGTTATTAAGTCCCTTAAAAGGATGGCTCGCGTAAATAAAACCATAAGGATTGCGAGAGGAACCAAACAACCTCGGGCGCCTCTTGCCCGAAACACCTTCGCCTCTTATCACAACTACTTTTCTCGACGGATATCCCCAGTCGTCGATAGCACGCCTGGCCATGAAGTGAGCCGGCGCGATGTAGTAATCGATCGGGTGCGTCTCGGGGGGTTCCATCTTCAGCGGCGCATTCATCCAGAAGAGCGCTTTGTCGCCGCGAATGCCCTCAATTCCCGGCACCCGAAAATGACCAAGCGAGCCGGTGACGAAAACCATAGCATCGTAGTGCCCGGCGGCGTTCTCAATAGGGACTGTCCTCACGCGTCGATCTTCGCCTTCCTTCACAAACGCCCCGGCGATTGTGACGCGGTATCCGCGACGCCCCCAGCCGCGCGCGAGTTGCAGAATTGCGCTCTTTCCTCCGCCCATCGCGGCCTCTTCGATTCGGCCGGGCCATAACTTTATATTCTGATCGGGGCATACGATGACAACAGTCTTGGGCATGGCGACGCCTATGCTACTGACTAACGTCGGAGTTTGTCTACCTTTTGAGTTGCGCTGGAAGAAACACGTAGTCGCTTGTAAAAACGGTTTCGATAGCGATTAGGGTACTCCTGTATGGGCGGTGCTCCGTGGCCGCCCGTCTTGCCGGAAGGGAAATGCCTTGATGGAAGGAGGGGCGGCCACGGAGGACCGCCCATACAGGACTGGCGGTGTCCCGGGGTAGTCTTATGAATCAGAAAAGAAGAGAGCGAGACAAAAAGTGATCACGAGCGCGCCGCGTAGAATCTCAATCTCTGAGATTCTGCGGGCGCGCCGTCTCGGTCATGACCTCCAGGAGAAACGCCCGCGCGAGGAACGCGGCCATCTGTGCTCGAATTACCGAATCGCTCGGACAATAGAACAGGTGATCGGGCGTACATCCCAACGTAATGTTCAACACCGCCATTCGATCGATGAAGCTATAGAACACGTTTGCCGGGGGTACGTCATTGAATCGCTGACTGCCGGGTGTGGGCGGGTTGAACTCGCCCAGACCCCTGATGATGAACGCCGCCATCTGCTCTCTCGTCACCGGACTGGACGGGCAGTACATCGTGTTAGCCGGCGGGTTGCAACCCGTCGTAATTCCTAACGCCGCCAATCTGTCGATGAAGTCATAGAACGGATTTGCCGGCGGCACGTCAGTGAACCGCTGGCTGCCGGGAGTCGGCGGGCTGAACTCGCCCAACGACCTGATGATGAATGCCGCCATCTGCTCGCGCGTTACCGGATCATTTGGACAGAAGTTGCTGCCGCCGCCACTGCATCCGACGGTGATCCCTCGCGCCGAAAGCCTCCCGATGTCGTCGTAGAACGGATCGTTTGACGGCACATCCAGGAACGCCGCGCCCTGGTAGACGGTGAACGTTTGGGAAGCAATCGCTATTGTGCCGGAGCGGTTGGCGCTTGTGCTCGGGTTGATATCCACCGTGTAGGTAACCGAGCCACTGCCCGTGCCCGGACCGCCGTTAGTTATGTGAATCCAGGTAGTCCCGGTCGAAGCGCTCCAGGCAGGTCCACTCGGCCCGGTGACGTTCACGATGCCGCTTCCAACAGTGTTGCCGGGGAACGATTTGTATGAAGTATCGAGGGTAAACACCGGAACTGATACTTCCCACATGCCGCGCCCGTGGGTAGCAATGCGCAACACGCGCTTGACGTTTTGGATCGCTATATCGAAGACGGCCACGCGAGGGAGTCCCGTGCCGTATGGCGCCCAGTTCGCGCCGCTATCTTCCGAAGAAAATACGCCAATATCAGTCCCCGCAAAAAGACGCGATGCTTGTTGAGGGTCAACAGCGAAACCGTTAACGGGAACATCGGGAAGGATGTTGAGTCCTGTGCCGTTCATGGCGGTCAGCACCGGAGTTGTATTCAGGTTCGTCACCCGCCAAACGTGGGACTGTGCGGCTGATGTGCCGCCTGCGTAGTTGCCCAGTGCGATGTATACCGTGTTCTTGTTGACTGGATCAAACACGAGACGCCCAACGTAAAAATCGGGAATCACGGTTCCAGCGCCAACAGGGTCCAGGCTCGTGAGCGTTGCAGAACCTGTGGTCGTATACCAAATGGCGCCGTTGTTCAAACCCACGATGCGATAGTTATCGTCTAGTTGCGAAATGCCGATGGCGCTGATCGCTACGCCACTTTGGATGGGCGCCTGGCTGACAGTGACGTTGGCCGTTCCCTGCGTGTCTGAGCGAAGCAAACGGTCGGTGCCGATATACACAGTATTGTTCGGACTGCCCGGACCGAGCGCTGTAGGACAATAGAAGTTCACTGCGGTCGTCGTAGCTGGGCTGCACGCGATTCCATTGGTAGTGCCGGTCCCGGAGCAGCCGAGGAACGACCACGAGCCAAATACTCCGCCGGTCAAACTGCGCGCATATCCTATCTGCGAACTCGTCTGGTTGAAGTAGGTGTGATACATCGTGGTGGGCGTGTTCTGGTCTATCATCGCAAACCCGCCGTCACCATCATCAGCATGAAGCCAGGTAGTTCCTCCGGTCAGGAGCATGTTGCTCCCGTTATCCTGAGTGCCGCCGATAGTGATGTCTTGATCAGTCGGATGGACAGCAACGCTCTGAAACTGTGTCGCTCTCATCGTGGAGTTGTTTAGCGTCGCGAACGTATCGCCCCCATCGGTCGACTTCCACATACCGCCATCATCGCCGCGATAAACGATGCTCGAATTAGACGGGGCAAACTTGATCACATGAGTATCTGCGTGAGTGATGGTGCTGTGACTCGTGAAAGTGGTAGCTCCACCATCGAGCGAAGTAGACTGCTGCCGAGAGCAACTCCCACTTGCAACATTGCCACCTAATACGAGCTTGTCCGTCGCGGTGGTAGCACCTGGAAGGACATCGAACCCTATGTTGTAGAAGCACTGGCCTCCGCAGAATCCGCCGCCGCCGGCAAGCTTTGCCGACCATGTCGCGCCGCCATCGTCAGATCTGCGCAGAGCCCCAGATTGCGTGGAGCTATTGCAAATCGTCGCTCCGGCAGGCACGTTCGAGGGTTCGCCGCTGGCGGCATAAATCACCGTCGTCCCTGCTCGCGCATACGACCTGAGCTCGCCTCTGCCATTGGACGTGCTCGTCGAAGTTGTGACCAGCGTTTGAGTAAAAGTCGGCGAACCGCTCATCGCGTTTATGGTGCGGTAGATGCCTCCATCGCCCGAGGTGACGGTGGCGCTGCTGAGGCCGTTCAACCATACAATCAGTTTGTTGCCGGAAGGGTCCTGAGGATCCAGAACCATATCGTTGACGCTGCGATTGACGGTGCAAGGCAGATCCAGGCACAACCCCTGACCGGTATCCACAGTACTGACGGCGATGCGCGTACCGGTAATCGCGGCCGGCGACCCGGTGACATTGGACAGTCTTACGAGTCCGCGCATTGCCAGGGGCGGAATGGTGTTACCAAACGGAGGATTGGCGCCCAGGCCGATCACACCCCCGGCGACGCTTACAAAAAGCGTGTTTGGATCACCCGGCACTCTCAGGATCTTGCTAATGGAGCGTCCGGTAAAGAACCCGGTGCTGCGAGGAATGCCGCCTGAGTCATTGTAGTTTCGTATCGGGTTGATCGGGCCAACCAGATTCGCGGTCGTATTCACATTTTCAATCCGGTAGAGTCCAACGCCGGCGAAGCAGTCGGCCGACCCATTCGCTTCACCCGTACCAACCCAAAGCCAGCCATTTACCGGATCCAGATCGAGAGTGCCTATCGCCAGCGTTTGTGCTTTGTCGAAGATAGGAGTCCAGGTCGTGCCGCCATCAAGCGAGCGATAGACGCCGCCCTGCGCGGCCCCGACATAAACGTTGTTTGGATCAGCCGGATCGATCGCGATGGCCGATATGCGGCCACTCACATTTGCCCTGCTGCCCGAAGTCTGACCCGACGGAATCGGATTCGGTCCCAACTCTACCCACGAGAAGGCGTCCGGCTGATTCGAGCCTTTCGTGGCCTGCTCACGCGCAGCAATCTGACGGTCCATCATCTCGATCGCCCGTTGACGAGCGGTAGGATCGAGCGGTTTGCTCGGGTCATTTCCACGACGTAGAGCGATGAACGCTTCCCGGGCTTTGATGTATTCGGTTTCGTCAAAAGGGCCGCGAACGCCCGGGGGTCGATCCGGATCATCACCTTCATCCATCATCAGTCCTGCTGCAGTAGGACCGAAAAACAAGCTGACCATCGCAACCAGTAGAAATATTCTCGATTTGGCGTTCATGCTAAAACCCCTTCCTTGTTAGTAGTGTTGAAAAGACAGGCATAGAACTGTGACCAGAGACTTGAGCGTTCTCAGAACCAATGGAATGAAACCGACGCTTCCATCGGTGCTTTTCGGGCTTCACCGCCACTACGGGACATAGTCCTTCGATAAAAAAGCCGTCGTTTACGTTGATTGGATCTTTGGGCCACGACCAGGCGACACGCCTCGTCGAACAACTATTCATACACTCGGGAGGGTAGATCAGTCAAAACTCCGTCCCGATCTTAGACGGAATTCAAAGCGCCAGATCTCGCCTCAGGGGATCGCCACTCCATCGGGGTTGCAGGTCATCTCAATGACCGTGTAGTGCTTTTTTAGGCGGTTCAGCTCGTTGCTCTGTCTCTGAAGAATCTCCTGGTAATCCGCGGGTGGGTTGCCCCAGCAACCCTCAAGCCTGAAAAAGCGGATTTCCCTCCCCGCAGCATCGACGAGCTTTCCGTTCTTGCACGACGCCTTTAGCTGGATCAGCTTTTCCTCGACCGTCACCTTCTTAACGGCCTTGCTCGATCCAACCAGCCGGCTTGTCACAACATCAGCGGGCTTAATTGCCTCCGGAAGACAACCGCTGAATGACTGAGGCCGGTGTGTGACAAAACTCAGGAGGAGAAAAGCCCCGGCGCATAGGATCGAAACTCGTCGCATGATCGCGCCTCGTCGCGCCTCATCGACTTGGCCTCCGAACTAGAGCTTGAAGGCTCGCACAAGAAACGCCGCCATCTGCGCGCGTGTGACTGAGAGACTCGGGCAGTAGTTTCCACCGCCGCATCCCTGAGTAATTCCCAACGCGCCCATCCGTTCGATGAAGTTATAGAATGGATTCGAAGGAGGCACGTCGGCAAAGCGTTGGCTTACAGGCGTCGGCGGACTGAATTCGCCGAGCCCCCGAATAATGAACGCTGCCATTTGATCTCTCTTCACAGCGTCAGAGGGACAGAACAAAGGTGGACTGACCTGGCAACCAACTGTGATACCCAGCTCCGCCAATCGGTCGATAAAGTTGTAGAACACATTTTCCGGCGGCACATCATTGAAACGCTGGCTGGCAGGTGTCGGTGGGTCGAACTCGCCCTTCGCTCGCATAATGAACGCCGCCATCTGCTCGCGAGGGACAACATCATTTGGACAGAAGTTGCCATTGCCGCAGCCGACCGTGACGCCGCGGGCCGACAGTTTTTCGATCTCCTCATAGAAGAGACTGCCTACCGCGACGTCGTTATACTGCACTCCCTGATAGAGAGTGAAGAACTGATCGGCCGCAAATATGAAACCGACGCGGTTGCTGCTGGTGGCGTTTGCGTCAACGCCGTAAAACACGGTTGTGTTTCCCGTTCCCTGACCCGGCCCGTTAACATGAAGCCACGACGCGCTGCTGAAGACCGTCCACTCGCAACTGGGATCTGAAGCATTGAGCGCGAAAGAAAAGTTACCACCGAGAGCAGTGACAGACAGGTAGGTTGGATCGAGCGCAAAGGAACAACCGCCGCCGAGCGGCGCTTCGACGTGCTGCCAGCTGTTGTCATTAAGCCCACGCACAAATAACATCGTGAGCGGCCACCCTTGCTGCCTGAGTTCTTCAATCTTTGCAAACGTCGTCAGGACAAATACGTCTTGACCCTTTCGCCCCTCCAACAGGTTCACGCCCGTCGCTATCAGCGCTTCCAATCCTTGCTTGGTTCCGGCAGTAACTCGCGCCACCACTTGCTGGTCTGGCGACCAGGCCGCCGGCGATTGTCGAGGCTGTCCCGGTCCGGTTGTCAGATTGGCGGCTGTTTGCGAGGACAACGTAACCAGGCCCACCGCCAGGGTGGCGGCAATAAAGATTACGCGCTTCAGTTCTTTTCGCATACTTAGAACTCCCGTCTGCTTTGAATTTAGCCTTATTATCGAACAACCAATGCCTGTGGTCAAATCAGCAATCGCCGTGACAGGGTTGGGCTCAGCAACTCGCAGGAGCTAGTCACGTCGACCAGTTTGACAGAGGTTATCTGTCCGATAGGCGCATGTGGACGAACGGATTTTCGATGAAATCGCTGGTAGGGTTAAGGCCGCCGTCGGCAACGATAGCCGGCGGCGGCCCTCTTGTTCACATTCAATCTCTTCCGCGCGCGCGTTCGGGTGTTAAGCCTGAAAACTCGCGCAGTCGAGCTCACTTCTGCTTACAGGTCGAACGCTCTCACAAGGAACGCCGCCATCTGCGCTCGCGTTACCGGATCGCTCGGGCAGTAGAACAAGTGATCCGGAGTACAACCGAGCGTGATATTCAATACAGCCATTCGGTCGATGAAGTTGTAGAACACATTCGCCGGCGGAACATCGTTGAATCGCTGGCTGGCGGGTGTCGGCGGCGTGAATTCTCCCAACCCTCTCAGGAGGAATGCCGACATCTGCTCTCTGGTCACCGCGCTCCCCGGACAGTACATCGTGTTACTCGGGGGGTTGCATCCGACCGTAATTCCCAATACTGCCAACCGGTCGATGAAGTTGTAGAACACATTCGCCGGCGGCACGTCAGTGAATCGCTGGCTCGCAGGCGTCGGCGGATTGAACTCGCCCTTCGCTCGCAGGATGAACGCCGCCATCTGCTCGCGCAGAACACTATCGTTCGGACAGTAGTTCCCGCTCCCGCATCCGAGCGTCACGCCTCGTGCCGCGAGTTTCCCGATGTCGGTGTAGAACAGATTATTCGACGGCACATCGAGGAAGTCGATTCCCTGATAAACCGTGTAGGTTTGCCCGGCTATCGTAATCGTATCGCTGCGAATGGTCGGGCCGGGGTTTGCATCTACCGTATATTGAAGCGCTCCATTGCCGGTTCCCGGAGTTCCCGAAGTGATGTGTATGTAAGTCGCCGAAGTACTGGCGGTCCAGGGGCAACCGGCATCCGAGGCGATGACGTTAACCGATCCAGATCCACCATTGCCCGGGAAGCTTTCGTGGTTTCGGCTGAGCGTGAACATGCAGCCACTGTCCTGAGAGACGGTGAATGTAATGCCGGCAATCGTCATCGTGCCCATTCGAGCAGGCCCGACATTGGCTGCGACAGTGTAGTTGACCGTGCCATTCCCGGATCCACTCGCACCCATCGTGACCATGATAAACGCGTCATTGCTCACAGCAGTCCAGGTGCACCCGGTTCCCGTTATCACGTTGACCGAGTCCATTCCTCCCGTACTCACGAAGTGCTGACTCAACGAGCTCAGGTTGAACGCACACGCGGCATCCTGTGTCACGTTGAACGTGATCCCTGCGATCGTCATCGAGCCCGATCGCATCGGACCAGTATTAGCAGTGACGTGATAGCCAACCGTACCGTTCCCTGATCCGGGTGTGCCCGAATCAATTATGATGAACGCGTCGTTGCTAAGCGCCGTCCAGCCGCAACTCGTCGTCTGTGTCACGCTGACGGAATTCGCGCCTCCGGGAGCGGTAAAGTTCTGACTCGTCGGGGTGAGCATAAACGTGCAACCCGAATCCTGAGTAACGTTGAACGTGATCCCCGCGATCGTCATCGTCCCCATTCGAGCCGGACCAGTATTGGCAGTAACCGTATAGTTGACTGTGCCGCCGCCCGAGCCGGGGGTGCCGGAGTTAACCGTGATGAACGCATCGTTGCTAACCGCGGTCCAGGCGCAACCTGTTCCCGATGTCACGTTGACCGAGTTCATACCTCCGGCAGCGACAAAGTTCTGACTCGTCGGGGCGAGCATGAAAGTGCAGCCCGAGTTCTGAGTGACGTTGAACGTGATCCCTGCGATCGTCATCGTGCCCATTCGCGCGGGGCCGGTATTCGCGGCAACCGTGTAACCGACCGAGCCGTTCCCTGAACCGGACGCACCAGAATTGATCGTGATAAACGCGTCGTTGCTAACAGCAGTCCACATGCAGCCTGCTCCTGCTGTCACGCTGACGGAATTCATGCCTCCGGCCGCAACAAAGTTCTGACTCATCGAGCTGAGCATGAAGCTGCAGCCCGAGTTCTGAGTAACGGTGAACGTTTGTTCTCCTACCGTCACCGTGCCCATACGAGCGGGGCCAGTGTTGGCAGCTACCGAATAGTTCACCGTGCCGTTGCCCGGGTGCCCGCCGGTTGGCTTGGTAACCGAGTCTATCGTTATCCAGACAGCATTGGGGCCCGGATCCCAGAAGCAAGCGCCATCAGCCAGCACCGTGAAACTGTTGGATCCAGCGGCGCTTGTGAAATTCTGACTGGTGGGAGTCGTCGAGATCGGGCAAGGCTCCGCGCTCGCCTCAGCTAACGTCCAGTCTGAGAACGACGCTACACCGGTAATCGTGGCGGTGTTTGCGATCGTGTCAACGGTGCCGCCCGGATTCGAGAAGGTCCCGTTGTATTTGAAGATGATGAAATCGCCTTCAGTAGCAGTCCCCGGCACGTCAGGCGGATCAAGGTAGCTGAAGGTCAGGTCTGCAGTCACTCCTGTAGCCGTGAGCGTCCAGTATCTCGACAGCGCCTTCGCCGGCACGGCAAAATTCGGCTGCGCCCCCTGCACGGCTTTGGTGGTGAAGTCCGCAGGGAAAGTCCCAGCGGTAATGTTGACCGTTACTGGCGAGAACCCATTGGCGGTTCCGACCTCGAAGCTCTTACTGCCCGTCGCGCAGTAGGTCTTCTTCAAATTGCCGATGACGTAATTGGAAGCTCCGCCTCCGGACACATTAGCATTGCAACCGATAGCCAATGTGTTTGCGCCTGTCGTGAGTTTGCCGTTCAGGTAAATGACATTCGTGATCGAGACGTTGCCGCCCAGCGAATCACCGTCAGCAGTCAACGCGTTGTAGAAGGTCCCGGCAGGAATCGTTCCCGCAACCGCCTGCACGAGTTCATCCGCACCGATGTCCGGCATTGTTGCCGGACGCGGATCGTTGTCAAAGTCCGTGGTGACGCTGGTTCCCGTCGCGTTACCAGTTGACAGTGCCGGGCTCGTCGAAATCGAGTGCAGATCGGTATCCGAGATAAACATCGCAGTGGTCAAGTAGCTCCCGACACCCGGGTTGCTGGCTTGCGAATTGGCATCGCGAGATGGAGGCCCGGTTTGCCACGTGGCAAAGGAAACCGGCGTCCCGCTTGAGCTTGTGCCGTAATCCATTAAGTTCGCAGCCGTCGTTCCCGTTCCTACAAAGATATTGTAGTTGCTGCTCCAGCTTCCCGAATTCGCCGAGTCATCTCCCGCCGCAAAGTGGTTTACGGCACCACCGGTGCGGTTATTGAAGAATATGTTGTCGAGCAGCGATGCCGTAGTCGGGGTGGCTCCCTTTCGCTGATATGCCCAGGTCGTCGACCCCGAAGCGGTTCCACTAACGAGCACAGAGTTGAAATAGATGTTGAAGACGTTTCCTGCGAACCCATCGTCTTCGATGCCGGTGATCGTCTGACTATTTGTGAACGCAGGAACGATCGAGATTTGGTTGTTTACAATAGTCACAGATGTAAGCAACCCGGAACCGCCGTTATGTCTAATCCCGTTCAACGAGCCGCTCGAACCACTCGTACTCGGAATTGATAAGATACGATTTCGAGAAACAGTCGTTCCGAATGCATTGCCAAACTGCATTCCCGTAACCGAGCTCGAAGTGTTCAGATCACGAACCGTATTCAACGTAATTGAATTCGTGCCCAACGCGTTAAGAACGATGCCGGTAAGCCCGGTTGTCCGCGCCGCCTCTTCAAAGATCGTATTGCCGCTGATCGTCCAGTTCTCATTGCCGGTTGAAGTCGACGTGATTCCAGCCGTGGTAAAGTTCTTCAGTTGGTTATTCGAGATGGTGTTGCCCTTGTTGGTAATGACCGCAGAGGTCCCGGCGGAATAGATCAGATTTGCCGGCACTCCTGCAGCGTCACTGCGATCGCGGATAGTGCTGTCGGAGATTGAATTGTTAAGGTTCCCTGTGGTCGTGCCTGTGCTAAAGAAGACAACACCGCTTGACGTGCTTGTGTTAGCGCCCTCAACCACGCAACTCAGAATCGAGTTACTTGATGCATCGTTAATATACCGGATAGCCGCGCCGGTGGTCGCACTTGTGTTTCGGATGAGCAGCGATAGCCCGCCAAACGGCAAGCCGCTGAACGTGACTCGGTCAGCGCCGTTCAAGTTAATCAATGCTGTCGTATTGCTACCGGAGATCGTCCGTGCAGCACCGCTTGCCTGAATGGTGATCGTATAATTCCCTACGCCCTCCTCGACCTGCTGATTAAGCGAGATCGTCCCGGTTTCCGCCGTCAAGTCAGAAGTGAGATTAATCGCAAGGTTGCCACTAACGGTTCCGGCATTTAGAGCCGCAAACAGACCTCCTGCGTTAGTAAGAGATTGAATCGCCTCAGAGGTGCCGACGTTCAGGGAACCCGCATAGGTGCTCACGATGTTGTAAGAGTTCGGCGTTGCCGGTGGTGCGGTTACAGTATTGACACTCGTGCCGGTTGCGCCGCCCGGATTCGAGCCGAAGTTACCGAGAGTGTCCTGCGCTACGACGAAGTATTGGACCGTATCGCCGCTCGTGACACTGCCGCCGCCCACGAGTGAATAATCAATCGTGCAGTTATACGTTCCATTCTGCGCGGTGCCACCGGTCATCACGCTCTGTGTCGAAACATACGAGCCGTCAGTTAATTTTTTAAAGTAAATTCGCGGTAGATTCCCACCCGCTGCAACGCCGGTAGTGTCGGTTATGGTGACAGCAAGGACGCGGTTAGCCGTCGAGCCGGTATTGGTAAAGGCAGTGTAGGTGATAGCCGGCGCGCTAATATCCAGGGCAGTGAAGCTTCCAGCGTCGGCGCCGACATCCACCGGCGTTAAGGTTGCACGCGTCTCGCCGTCAAAGTCATCAACTACACCGACATCGACACCTGTCCCTTCTATCGCCGTCGGGCTCGCAATGTGCAGATCCACAACGGCCTGCGGGCTTGCGTGAGACGAAGTGCCGTTGGCATTAACGAAATTTATCTGAGCAAGCGTCGAATAAAAGCTGTTCGCGTCTTGTGCTGATGCACCCTGCCAACCGCCAACACTATAGCTGGTTCCGGCGGAGCCATTACGAACCGTCGCTGCCGGGTCAAAGGTGAAGTACGTGTTGTTCGACATTGTCAGCCCTGCCGGACTCGGCAACGTCAAACCAGTAAAGAATAATGCTCCGGTATTTGTAGCCGTTCCTGATGCGTTCTGACGATTATTGGCAAGAATATTATCCCGAATCGCGCGGGTTCCCGATGTCAAACTACTGAGAAACGCCCCCGTATTGCTCGCCGATACGACACCCGTTCCACCTATATAGATAGTGTTGTGGTAAATGCTGTTAGTTCCGCCGGTTTCAACAATGCCGCCGATGGTCATCCCGGTGGTGATCGATGTTGGGGTTGCGTCGTCAAAGAACCCAAGCCGGATCATGTTATTTTGGAACGTCGCGTTTCCGGCTGATATCCTAAGGCCATCAATCTCGGCAGCCGTCGAGGTTGTCGATGCCGCTATCGAGTGCACAAAATTTCTGCTTACGACGCTGGCTCCGGTCGTCGGTCCCGTATAGATAATGCCAAAAAGAACAACACCGGCAGCCGGTGCAGTACTATTGCATGACCGGATCGTATTTTGGGACACAAACTGGTTCAGCGACGTCGTAGAGACCGCGTTGATACCTACTATGGTCGAGGCAGTAGTCGTCGATGCGGTTGTCAGATTCCTCACTGTGTTACCAACAATGGAATAGCCGCCGGTGGAAATCGATATACCCACCATGTTGAAGGCACCCGTGCCGGTGCTTGTGATATTCGCGATCGTGTTGTTCGTAAAACTACTACTCGACGTATTAGTTGCTGATGAGGCGATGCCAAAGAACGAAACCGCCGCGGCCGACATAGAGATGCTGTTGGCGACCGATGTGCTTCCAACCGTATTGCCGGAAATTGTCGCCGCCGGCGGGACTCCTTGTATACCGATACCTTGCACTTGCGCATTGCTCGTCGATGCGTTGGTAATGTTGGACACGGTATTGTTAGCAACGAGTGTGACAGCCGGCGTGCCTGTTCCGACCGAGATGCCACGCCAAAGTGTGGCTGCGCCGGTATCATTGATCGTCCAGTTGGTGATCGTATTGGGTGTAACGTTACCGGCGTTGTATGCGCCGGTGATCATCCCAAGGCCAGCCTGAGACGTACTTGCACTCGAAGTCGTCAGATTGAAATTCCCTATCGTGTTGCCCTGAAGGCTCGTCGGGATCTGGGCCCCGGTCGTGAGACGAGTTGCACGGATAACTCCCGAGCCGGTGAACGTCAAGGCTCCGCCACCGCCACTTACCGCGGTCCCACCGATGAAGTTGCCGCTGACCGTTTGGCCCCAACTGCCAGTCGCACTTGAAAATTGAATACCGTTCCAAACAATACTTGACCCCGTAATATTCAACGGTCCGTTCGTGTTGTAAATGCTGTTGCCCGAGATTGTCCAGTTCGTATTTCCTGCACCAAGCAAGATACCGTTGTGATCGACGGTAGCGCTGAAGAAGTTGAAAATGCTGTTATTGGAAGCGGTATTGTTGTTGTTTTCCAGTCCAAGGGTCGTTGTGCCGGTGGAGGATATACCGTTTAGCGGCGCGGTCGCGCCGTCGCGAATGTCATTATTGTCAATTGTATTATTGCTATTTCCGGTTACGGCAGTAGTTGTACTGAGGTTAACTACTCCAGTTGAGGCGGTGTTCACGCCACGGATCTGCAAGAACTCTAATGTAGTACCTGATGCGCCGTTGATAAAGCGCACAGCCGGGCCACCGGTACTGGTATTAGAGATCGTCATATCACGGGTGGCACCCGTCCCACCCGGCCGGCCGTCGATTGTTACGAAGCTTGATCCGTTGAGATCGATCAATGCCGTAGCACTTGAGCCCGTAATTGAGAGTCCAGTTGCACCTGTTGCCGGCCTAATCGTGATAGTAGCGGACGCGCTGCCGATGGTCGGCGGGATCGCCGGGAACGTTTCAACGGAACTCAGATAGGTAGATTGAAGTTCAAGGATCACATTACCGCATAGGCCGTTGGCCGTAATGTGCGCGAAGGCGCCAAGCGGCGACGCTCCTGTTAGAGACGTATAGGTTCCGGTCGGGCCAACTGAGATCGTTCCGCAGACGGTTCCGCTAGTCGTGGCCTGACTTCCGCTCAGAGTGGTGCTAACCGCTCCTTCGGATACCGCGATTACTCTCCAAAAATAAGTTTGATTATTGCCCAGGTTGCCCTGTGTTGACGTGACAGCGTTTGCCACAGTCTGCGTAATAAAAGTGTAATTCACGCCGTCGGTCGAGCGGTAAATCAGGAATCCGGCCTCGTTAGCGGAGTTATCGGTCCAGTTCAGCGTCATAGCGCTTCCCGTCACGCCCGTGAAATTCAAAGCTGTAGGTGCGACCGGAACCGGTGTCGGAGTGAAAGTATATTTTGTCCCGGCGGTGATTGCCCCGGTTTGCGTATCGTTTGAGGCCGCGTACGATGCCGTAGCTCCCGACGTAGTCACGGAAACAAAGTTTGTTGCGACACCGGATTGAATTCCGATACTGTAGCCACCCTGAGCGGCATTGACGGCCATACCACTGCCGTAAACGTATTCGATCACACCTGTGCCTTCATAAAGCCATGCCTGAAATGTTGCTGCACCGGCGCTGCCGTTTGCAACGCGCGGAACCTGCATATTCTGCCACTCGACAACGAGCTTTCGATTCGGTGCTGTGCCAACAGTCTTGAAATGGACCTTTCCGTTCTGGCCGATCCAGAGGTCATCGAAGTAAGGAGCAAGCTTCGGAGCATCCGTCGTCGAATTTAATGTATTACCAAAGGCCGTGTCGATCACGGTGTTTCCAAGTCGCATCAAGCCATTCGCGTTGACGGAAAACTGCGTCGCGCGGACGCCATCGAGCCAAAAATCGAACGGGAGCGCGGTCAAGCCGGATGCGGGGCTGTCGTCCAGATTATTGCCTAGTATCGTTGTCGTTCCGCTCGACATATCCTCCAGGACAACGCCGCTTGACGAAGTAAACGCATATGTAACCGCAGTGATCAAATTAGCGGACGGTGGAGTGCTTTCGTCCTCAGTCGGCATCTCTATCTTTTTGCCGTTGGCGTCATATTTCTGTTCAACCGGAAATGGATTGTCTGACCGATCGATCAATGCATTGAGGTCATCGACCTGACGCACGCCTGGCTGTTGCATGTGCGCCGTGATGGTTCCAAACGCAACGATAGCGACAACGATTAAAAGGCTGATGATGCTGCGAGACGAGAGGGGGAGAGACTTCTTCATTGGGGGCTCCTTTGATACGGCTCCAAAGCCGCGGGGACCTGATCCCGCCGGCTTCAAACAAGTATTACGCGCTCCTGTCCAAACAACGAGCGCACTGAAGTTTTCATTACCTTACGAATGCGAGGCCGCTCACAAAACCAACCGTTGACCTGCCTTCTTCAAACCTCTCTCGATACAACCATCGAGAAGGCGCTCGACACAAAGGCAGAGACGGGTACCAATCTACTCTTAAGTTTTCCGCGATTGAGCTTGGGCCAAAACTGCTGGAACTTACTGACTACCCGTCAGCCGGAATGGTTCGTCAGTGCGCGGCGTTTATATCAAGCGACAGCCGCGCAGGTCAAGGAGTTTTCGTCACTCTCCTGGCTGTCTCTAATCGGCGCCAATTGCCAGGAAGCCTCGGTTGAACCGGCAACCTGCGCAATGCGCTCACTGCGCACATACCACGACAAAAATGAAGGGGATGAAACTCATCTAAAGCAGTTCCATCCCCGTTATGGTTTGCGTTGACTCGCGCGGTGCTTGAGAACAGTTCGCTTCTACAAGTTGAACGCTCTTACCAGGAACGCAGCCATCTGCGCTCGAGTCACCGGATCGCTCGGACAGTAGGACAAGTGGTCGGGTGTACACCCGAGCGTGATGTTCAGCACTGCCATTCGATCGATGAAGTTGTAGAAGACATTTGCCGGCGGCACGTCGTTGAATCGCTGCATAGCCGGAGTCGGTGGATTGAACTCTCCCAACCCTCTCAGGATGAATGCAGACATCTGCTCGCGAAGCACCGGACTCGACGGACAATAGTTGTTGCCTCCACAACCTACCGTGATCCCGAGCACCGCCATCCGGTCAACGAAGTTATAGAAGACATTTGCCGGCGGCACGTCAGCGAAGCGCTGCGAAGCCGGGGTCGGCGGACTGAACTCTCCCAAAGAGCGGATGATGAACGCCGCCATCTGGTCTCTGGTTACGGGATCATTCGGACAGTAGTTTCCACCACCACAGCCGACTGTAATGCCTCTCGCAGAGAGCTTGCCGATATCGGTGTAGAACGGATTCGCCGGAGCTACATCGAGGAAGGCTGCGCCCTGAACAACGATGAACGTTCGCGATCCGATGCTGATGCTGCCCGCGCGATTGGTGGTAGCCGCGTTCGCTGCCACGGTGTAGTTGACGGCTCCATTACCCATTCCGCTGCCTGAAGTGACTGTGATAAAGCTCGGGTCGTTGCTTGTCGCGGTCCAACTGCATCCGCCGGTCGCTGCAACCATGAAGCTGTCCATGCCGCCACTGGCAGAGAAGCTCTGGCTGACTTTGTCGATTGTTGTTGGACACGCACCGGATTCGAGCAGCGTCCAGTCGGAGAACATTGTTACCCCGGTGATGGTCGCAGTGTTTGCTCCGGTATTGACCGCGCCGCCGGGGAACGTCCCCGCGGTGTCATAAGCAAAGATGGCAAAGTTGGCCTCGGTAGCCGTGCCCGGTATGTCGGTCGGATCAAGATAATTGAAAGTCAGATCCGCTGTAACTCCGGCGCCGCTTAGCTTCCAATATCTCTGAAGCGCTTTCGCGGGATCGCCGACATTGGGCTGAGGCCCCTGAACGGCTTTGACTGAAAATGTGGCGGGGAAAGTTCCAGCGGTAACGTTGACCGTGACCGGTGAGAAGCCGTTCGCAGTCCCCACCTCGAAGGACTTGCTGGTGGCCGCTGCGTACGATTTCTTGAAGTTTCCGTTGACGAACCCGCCAAGCGTGCGCACGACAGTACCCGCCGCCGAATCGAAGTAGAGCGTGTTAGGACCGGTCGTGATGGGCGCATTCGTCATCGTGAGAGCGCCAGCTCCCGCGCCGTTCAGGGTAATGTCTCCGCCGGAGATCGTAATGCCGTTCGTGTTGGAGACGTTGAGCGTGTTCAGCGTGCGGGACGACAGGATTTCGTTGCCGGTTGTACGGCCAGTCAACTCCTGCGCATAGATATTGATGGCGCCGCCCGTCCCAGGATTGAACACCGGCGGCACATCAAAGCCGGTGACCGCGCTGACTGCTGCAGCCACGCCCAACTGAACCACTGAAGTGGTCGCTCCGCCGTTACCTATGGTCAGCTTGCCGGAACCGGTCAAGCCACCGCTGAAATTGTTGTAACGCAACGTGATGATTTGGCTGACCGACGGGTCGATCGTCACGCCAGCCGTGTTATCCACTTCCCATACAAGCAGAGGCGTGGTGACGACGCCGGTTCCCGTGTAAGTCGTCGGGCCCAAACCGCCAAGGAAGTAGTAACGGGTGCTTGCAGCGGTGCCGGTCAGCGTACCGTTGTTGGTGAAGGTTGGACCCAGCACCAGACAGATCTGTCCGTTGATAACCAGAGTTGTCCCGGTGCTGATCGTGGTGGTGCCATATATATTCATCTGTGCTGTGGCGGTTGCGGTCTTGTTGTTGGTCGTGTTGTCAATCACGAAGTTCGGAACGTTTGCGCGCAGCCTGAAGTTGAAGTTCGCCGTGGTCGCGCCGGTGCCGACATTGACTACGCCGCCGGTAACAGTTGGATTAGTGGAACGAACCTGCCAATCGATTGGCGTGGTGGCGACCGATGCTTGAACGAGATTAACCGTCCCGCCGCTCATCGCGAAAGTGGAAGTTGTGCTGAAGAGTTCGAAGGTTCCAAACGCGGAGCGAGTGTTGGCGACGAGACCAACGTTTATGGTGCCTCCGGACTGTGTCCAACTGACCGCATTTTGCGGATCGATGCGCGTGGCATTGATCGTCCCGCCTTCGACGATGAAGACCGCACCGGTAGCGGCGCCCATTCCGTCAGCGCCGGTAACACCGATGCCATAGGTACCCTGGGTCATACGGAACAAACCGTTGTTTTGGCAGGTCGTGCCGCCGGCCTGGGCCGGAACCGTGAAGTTCGGGTTGTTCATCCAGAGACCACCGGTTGCCGGAATAACGTAAGTCGCAAGCGAAAAGATGCGATTGGTCATCGTGAAGGCGCCGGAAATCTTGAACGTGCCGTTCGTTAAAGTCAGAAAACCCGCTACATCCGTGTTGACGCCCTGGACAGTGAAATTCGTAGCGGTCAAGTCAAGGATGCTGGCGCTCGAGACGCCCTTGTTGATGGTGATCGTTCTGACGTCTGTGGTCGCGCCGGTGCCGCTGAAGGTGTTATTGGCAGCGCCCGTGAAAGTAATTCCGGCACCCGCAGTGTTTGCATTGGTGCTGAAATCGAGCGTGCCGTTGTTGGTCAGATTCGTGCCGACGGAGAGCACGTGGCCGGTCTGCGTTCCGGTCTCGAGAGTTCGAAACGTGCCGCCGGAATTTATGGTCACCGACTGACCTACGGTCAGGGTCCGTGCGGTGGTGTCTTCAAATTGCAGAATAGCACCGCTCTGCACCGTTACACTCAAGGCGTCACTTGAATTGATGGTGACCGTGTGTCCGCTGGCAATCGTCACGTTGTCACCGACAGTCGGAATCGAGCCGCCCCACGTAGCCGCGTCGTTCCACAAGCCGCTTTGAACGGAAATGAGATTTCCCGGAGCCGCGGTCGACTGGCTGCCAGAAAGCGCCGTGCTCAAGGCGCCCTCAGTTACTGCATAGACATTGAAGAAATAAGGCGTGCTCGGAGTGAGCCCGCTGACGGCCTGCGACATGGCGTTGGCAGCAGTTTGCGTGACAAACGAATAGTTCATGCCGTCGGTGGATTGATAGATCGCATAGCCGAATTCATTGGTGGCAACATCCGTCCAGTTAAGCGTCATTGAGACGGGCGTCACGCCCGTGAAGCTGAGACCCGTTGGCGCTGCCGGGACGTTTGGTGTGAAGGTGTATTTCGTGCCGCTGGTGATGGCGTTGGTTTGAGTGTTGTTGGCCGCTGCGTACGAGACGGTCGGGCCGGTGCTTGTGACGCTGGCAAAGTTAGTCGCCCCGCCGGACTGCAAGCCGATCGAATATCCGCTGTTGGCGCTGTTGAGCGCGATGCCGCTGCCGTAGACGAACTCGATCACGCCGGTCGTCTCAAAGAGCCACATCTGGAATGTGCCCGCGCCGGGATTTCCGGCGGCCACTCGCGGGATTTGCTCGTTCAGCCATTCGACAACCAGCTTGCGCGAGGGCGCGCTGCCGATGACTTTGAAATGCACCTTGCCGTTGGTGCCAGTCCACAGGTCGTCCCAGTAAGGCGCAATCTTCGGCGCGTCCGTAGTCGAGCCAAGACTGTTGGTGAAGGCCGTGTCTATGACCGCAGGGCCCAGGCGGCACAGACCGTTTGCGTTGACCGAGAACTGCGTGAACCGCACGCCGTCATACCAGAATTCAAACCCGATGTTCGTCACAACCGAAGGAGTGTCGTCGAGATTAGCTGCAACCAACTGGGTCGTGCCGCTCGACATGTCTTCGAGCGCCACGGCGCTGGCGTTGGTAAACGCATAGGTTGTTACGGTGATCAGATCAGGATTGACAATCGGGGTGTTGCCCTCCTCGCCCTCCTTGGCAGTTGGCTCCGCCTTGGCCGGGTCTGGAATTGCCTCGGCGACCGCGACCGCAGGGCCGGGAGGTACCGGAGTGGAAGGCGACTTCTGCATGAGCGCGGTCACAGTCGTGAGAGCAAAGATCGCAGTCATCACCGCCACGATCAAAAGGGGTTTTCGCACGAGACTAAGCACGTAGGGGCTATTCGCTTTCATATCTTCTCCTTATTGAAACCCACGAAACGTAACGACGCTCCTGCAGGTTGATTCCCAAACAATCTCAATCTTCGGAACCGGCTCTTCTTCGTCCAGCGAGGTTGAGAGGCGCTCGATCAAATGCACGCCCGGCAATTACAGGTACCGGTCCGATCGCCTGTACTGAGCTTCGGCAAGGACTGCTAGCTTACGTTATTGGATCATTCACGGCGACCAAGGTTGGTTCGTCGGTGCGCGTCGCTTATATCAAGAGGGACAACCGCCAGTCAAGCCGTTCTCAGCATCCTCGCCGGCCGGTATATGTCCAAGCTACTGCCTGACGATAACGACGCCTTAGACCGGGTGGACCCTCCGGCGATACCCAGATCACCAAACGTCTTGCGAGCACAAATCCTCGTACGTTTCGCGGCGCCGGGCCTGCTTAACCTCGCCGGATTCGGTAATCATCACCGCCGCCGGCATCGGGCGACCGTTGTACTGCGAAGCCTGATCAAGCGTGTAAGCGCCCGCGTTCAATAACGCGAGCAGATCGCCGACGCCAGTTCCCGCGGGCAACAAACGATGGTTCGGGAGTCTCGCACCGCGCTCGAGATCGAAATAAACATCCCCCGAATCGCAGAGCGGCCCGGCTACCTTAAAAGGTATCGTGTGGGCCTCTTCCGCGCGCGATGCCGAGATCAGGTGGTAGTACCATTTGTACATCGCCATTGAAAGCGCCAGCGAGTAACCCGCATCCGTCAGCAGCCAGGTATCCCCAGTCTCCGGTCTGTGCTTGATGTTACACACCCGAGTAAGCAGCACGCCCGTGTCGCCGACGATGCGCCGCCCGGGCTCGAACACGATGGTCAGGTCCTCCAGAAGTCCCGCCTCGTCCTGAACACAGGCTTCCTCGAGCGCGGCTTTCAGCACTTGCTCCGGGTCCAGTTCTGCCTTGAGCATCAGTCTTTCGCGCTGATCGATCTCCTCGGCCATCGGAGTATCGGAAAGATAGTTGACCGGGAGTCCGCCGCCGATGTTGATGTGACTCAAACGATGACCGGTCTTCTTATGGAGACCAACGAGTAGCTTCCACATCTCGGCGAAAGCCAGGGCGAAGGGCTGTGCGTCGGGCGTCTGCGAGCCTACGTGGATGTGCGCGCCAACGAGGTTGATCGCGTCGCCGGCTTCGAGCGCGCGGGTGAACGCTTCGTCTATCTGCGACGGAGACAATCCAAACTTCGAGGACAGCAACCCGGTCTGAAGTCCGATATGCGAACGCGTTATGATCTCGGGCACGATGCGGATCGCGACGTTGGCCCGCTTGCCGATCGAGCGCGCGATCCGCGTCGTCTGTCCGAGCTCATACAGTGAATCGATGTTGATCGCGAGGATGCCGTACTCGATTGCGTCGCGGATTTCCTGATCGGTTTTGGAAACGCCGTTGAAGACTATCTGATCCGGGCGAAAGCCGATGGTTTTCGCCTTGAACAGCTCGCCGCCCGAATTGACTTCAATATCGCCGCCCGCGCGACGCACAGCGTCGAGCACCGACATATTCGAATTGGCCTTGGAGGCGTAGCAGATCTTTACTCGCGGATGAACGGTTTGGACGGCTGTGCGGAGTTTGTGAATGTTATGAACAATACGTTTCTCGGAGAACACGTAAAGCGGCGTGCCTTGCTCTTCGGCAAGGTTGAAGGCGTCGACGCCATCGACCGTCAGGTGACCAGCTCGCGTTTCGAGATAGCCTGGTACGAGCCATGAGCGACGCCCGCCGCTTTCTTCGATCATTGTCATCGTGAGCGTCAACCTTCGGCGGTAGTTGGATCTATGATCGATTTTATCTCGGAGATTCGGTTGGCGGGAAACCCGCCTTGTTGGGCATGTTCGCGGATCATCTCTTCGCTGGGTGCGATGTAGACACAGTAAATCTTGTCGCCCGTCACGTAGCTTTGCAGCCACTGGATGCTCGGCCCCATTTGCCTCAGCACTCCGCAGGAAGTTTGCGATACCGCCTGTAGTTCCTGCGGCGACATATTGCCGGCGCCCGGAATCTCACGCTCGATTACATACTTTGGCATGTCGGTCCTCCTATCGAATAATTGCGCGCCACAAGGTGCTTCGACTTTTAAACCATAGCGTAGCATTTCAGCGCAAGTAGCCCGGGTCGGGTCGGGCATTGGAACGATGGATCAGCTTGACCTTCGCTGGAAGAGATTTAATTGATCACTCTTCGTGAGGTGCGCTTGTCAGGTGGCGATGCAGGCTGCGGTATGCCAGGACCGGCAGTCTGCGGTTGAGGCGCGATTCGCGAGGGCTGGCCCGGGGCAGTCGCCCGATTTGCGTGAGCAATCTGATACTGGTGGATCGCGACGTTGTCTATGAATGCGACCAGTCGCTGGAACAACTCGTCGCTCTCATCTTCGGTGAGATCGTTTTTGGATTTCTCGTTAGCGTACCCGTTTGAAGTCAGCTCGAGTCTCGGGTCATGAGTCAACAGCTGAATCAGCAGATTCGAAACGGCAAAGTGCACGGACCGCGCGACGCCGGTAGAAACCCTGGGCTCGAGCCCCAGGACTGAGCGCGTGATCGGCGACAGCTCTGACGTATCACCGTCGCTCGTAGTTTCGATTTCGCTTTCCGCGCGACGCACGACCAGCATTTTGCTTTTCGACGGATCGTATCCCTGCGACGCGTTGATTATTCCGAGCGTGGCAGGCAGGAACAAAGGGTCGTGCGGATGCGGGTTGAGAGACTTGTATATTTCCGGGCGAAACAATCGTCCGGAATTGCATGCGCCGATAACGCAGAGGCTGACACCCAGCCCCTCGAGCCTCTCTTGTAAAGCACCGACCGAGATGTAGGAGCGCGCCGAGCGGAGCGCGGGTCCAGTCTGGAGTTTCAACCCGTTTCCATTCGTCCCGTGAGTCTCCAGGATGATCGTGTCGATGCGGTCTTCGGGATGCCAGTAATTGCGAGCAACAATTTGATTGAGCGCCTTCGGCCAGCTCGCGTCCTGAATGTAAAGGAAGCCAAGCTTCTCGTAAAACTCACGATTGCCGGGCTGGGCAAAATCGGGGCTGAAAATCACAGCCTTGTGCTTGCCGATGTCGGACAGGCGTTCGATTTGACCGTCAGCGGGCCACGCCTCCGGAATTGCCTCCGACTTCTTCTCTGTGTTTCCGATGAGTCCCTTGTCGTTGGGGGAGGCCGACTGTTGCGCTCGGGCGATCCCGGAGCAAGCAATCGACAACCCGAGGATCACGATCAACGGCATCTTGCGTAAACTTCGCATATCTCTTTACTGCACTCTCGTCACTTAGGATTCCAGTCGCTCTTTACCGCCGTTATTATAACCCAAACCGGTTCTCGATTCTCTGGTTTAGTTGGGCTGTCAGCTCACAACGAAACAGGGCCGGGTAAACTTCGACCGGCCCTGTTCAACTGCAGATTCCTTCTTCAACGAACTTACGCCTTCTTGTGATGCTTGCGGTGTTTGCGATGCTTCTTGCCCGAAGACTTCATGCCACCGCCAGTGTTGGAAGCAGCAGCGCCGCCCGTGTTCGCGGATTTCTTCGCAGCAGCCGGCTTCGCAGCAGGCTTTGCTTTGTTTGCATTCTGAGCCGCGAATACGGACCCGGCTCCGAGAGCGATCACCATTAAGCTTGATAATACTAGTCTCTTCATTTCTGGATCCTCCGTTTGATTTTCTTTCTAACCTGTTTGATACGATTTGACCCGCGAGATACTTCGCTGATCGAGACCAAGAACTCGAGCGATCGGTTCGCTCGTCCCGACGGGCGCCCCATTATGGAGCAACCTGTGTGCCCAGTTCAAGAGGCAAATAGGCGAAGGCCGAACCGCAATTTACCGCCTGATTTCACTGCGGGGAGGCCTCGATAATTGATCCAGAGCTCTTTTTCTATGTGGCCGTTTTGTCCGAGCCCGCAAAACAGCCACAGCAAATTCTCTATACCGCGGCGGTGGCCAAAACCGTAAATTGAAGCGTGCGTAGTGGTTCAGTCTGACTCTTTCAATCACTAAGGAAGAATTAACCGCTGATCTTCGCTGACTGCGTTTCGCCGATCTGCGCAGTTCAGCGTACCGAAGGCGGCGCAAATCAGCGGTTAATTGCGTCGGCGAGACAGACTGAATCACTACCGAAACGTGCCTCGCGAGCTCTACAGCACCGCCGTCTCCTCCAATGGGTTCCCTTCGGCAAACCTCTCCGCTCTGAGCATCTGGGAATCTGTAAAGCTCGACGCGCCATCGAGAATCAAATCCGAAACTATTCTGCCGGTCGCCGGCGAGTGCATCACTCCGTGCCCGCTGAAGCCGTTCGCCAGGAACATTCCGTCTACTCCGAGAGCCCGGCCGATGATCGCATGATGATCGGGCGTCACCTCGTACATGCCGGCCCAGCAGCGGCGAGGGTTCACTTCGACGTCCGCAAAAACCGGAACGCGGCTTACGGCGCGCGTCAGAATCTTCTCGATGAACCCGTAATCAAAATCGGTCCGGAACCCATACGTTTCTTCCGGGTCGGGCCAGGCCATCAGGTAACTCGATCCTTCAGGCCGAAAATGGAACCCGGTCGACATATCAATCACCATCGGCAGCCGCGAAGAAAGTTGCTCGAACGGCTCGGTCTTTACGATCTGACGGCGCAGCGGTTCGACGGGTAGATCTATCGAGGCCAAACGGCCGACGCTCGCCGCCCACGGGCCCGCGGCATTAACAACCGCTCTGGTCGAAACAAAGCCCCGAGAAGTTTGAACGCCGGCGACGGCTCCCTGCTTTAGATCTATGCCGGTTACTTCAGTCTCCAGCCACAATTTCACACCCTGCTCCCGCGCGCGTTTTGAAAAACCGGTCATCACACTGTAGGGATCGACGAAGCCATCGGTCTGACAGAACGTGCCTCCCACAACATCGTCAGCTACGATCTGCGGCACGGTTTTCAGAATGTCTTCGCGCGTAACCAATTCAACACCGGTGAGACCGCAGGCTCGCTGCTGCAGCATGTTGCTCTTGAGATAATCGAGGTGACGGTCGTTAGTCGCAACGAACATGTAGCCTTGAGGTCTGTAGCCTGCGGTGTGGCCGGTCACTTCCTCGAATTTCGAAAATAGATCAATCGAATAAAGCGACATCCTGATGTTGATCGACGTTGCGAATTGCGCACGGACGCCGCCCATACTCTTGGCGGTTGATCCCATTCCCTGGCGGTCTTCGCGGTCGACGATCAGAACATCAGTACAGCCGCGCTCGGCCAGATGATAGGCAACGCTCGATCCGACGATGCCGCCTCCTATGATCACTACATCTGCCGTATTGGTCATTGGTCCGTAGTCCGTAGTCCGATTGCTAGTATTCACAAGCAGCCTTTCCGGTGCAACCAGGTACGGGTTGTGATGAAATCCGATGAATACCACCGACGTCAGTCGGTGGATCTGGAGTTTGGACATTTCGCTCGCCAAAGCTCAACAACGAGCGGAAGATAACCGCGTAGCGGTGTCCTCTCGATAGCTCGCGGGAAGGCGATGTCCTACGGCCGCGTAGCGGTTACCTCGTGCGTTTTGGATTACGACGACAATAACGCGGCGACAACCACTTCGTGGTTGCAACCAACGACTGCCGTCGATGGCATCTTCCCTCGTCGCTCTAGGGACGGTTCAACTGCACTCGACACCGATCACTAACTACCCCTTACTGGCCACACGCGGGTTTCTTTTGTATTATTCTGACACAAGGAGTCCGGGAAGCATGAAGAATCGTGCGCTTCCGCTACTGGCCATCGCAGTCATTGCAATATCGACACTAGCGGGCGGCTACTACAGCTCGCTCCGTCCTCGCCATGTTACCGATTCAGACTCCAATCTCACCGATGAGCTGACCGACGAGTTCAGAGAGGCGCTGCTGGAGATCCAGGACAACTATTCCGGCAAGGTCGATCTGGAAACCATCGGCAAGAACTCGATACAGGGAATGCTCCATCAACTGGATCCGCACTCCTCGTTCTTCACCAAATCCGAGTTCGACGACGTTCAGACTGAACAGAGCAGCCGAATCTATGGAATTGGGGTCACAATCGCCAAACGTTACGATCACGTCTACATCCTTTCGGCCACTCCCGGCGCACCCGGCAATCGAGCGGGTCTAAAGTACGGCGACGCGATCATCGCAATCGACAAGCAAAACGTCGATGACTGGACGAGCCAGCAAGTCATGCACAAGGTGCGCGGCGAAAAGGGCGAGCCAGTCGAGATAACCGTCGAGCGCGCGGGAACGCCAAACCCGATTACCGTTCATGTAAAGCGGGACGAAGTGAAGCTGCCTTCGGTGCGCAACGCGTTCATGATTAACCAACCTAACCAGCAGGGCGGTGCGACCGGCTACATTGCGTTGACCGGCGGTTTCTCCAGCAAGACCGATGAGGAACTGACCGAAGCGTTGACCGAGCTCAGACTGGAAGGAATGCGGCAACTGGTTTTGGACCTGCGCGGAAACCCGGGCGGCTTGCTCGACGAGGCCGTCAGCGTCTCGAGGAAGTTCCTGGCGCCCGGCGAAAAGATTGTCGAGGTTCGCGGGCGCGATGAAGAATCTTCAGCCAAGACCTACGACGTGCCCGATAACAATTCTCCCGAGACGATACCGATGGTTGTGTTGGTGGATCGCCAGACCGCTTCCGCCTCCGAGATCGTAGCCGGCGCGTTGCAGGACCACGACCGCGCGTTGATTGTAGGGGAAAACACTTTTGGGAAAGGGCTGGTGCAGGGAGTCTTCAGGCTCTGGGGTGGGACCGGACTGGTGCTGACAACGGCGAAGTACTACACGCCGACCGGTCGATCGATACAGCGTAGCTACGCGAACGTTTCGTTCTATGACTATTACCTTAATCGAAGCGAAGACCCGGCAGCGGCTAACAACGCGAGACACGGCGATGCGTTGCGCACCGACCTGGGCCGCACGGTGTACGGAGGCGGGGGCATCACCCCGGACGTTGAAGTGAAGGCGCCGCCGTTGTCGAGCCGTTTGTTCTACGGGGTCTTTGACTTCGTGCGGCAGTTGGTAGCCGGCCAGATGGGCGGGTTGCGCGAGTACAGAATCGCCGAGTGCCAGTACAGAACCAGGATTACGCCCGAAGAAATTAACCGATATCCAATCACCGACGAGCTGCTGGCCGCGTTCCGGCAGTACATATCGAATAAGCCTCAGTTCAATGTTTCTGAAGAGCGCATCACCGCAAACCTGGGTTACATTCGCACTCAAATGCTGCGCGAGATCATCACCGCCGCTTACGGACCCGAAGCAGGAGATCAGGTCTATCTCGCCGACGACGTTCAGTTTCGGAAAGCATTCGAGTCGCTCGACCGGGCGCGGGTCCTCGCCGAGAACGCAAGCCGCGCCCGCGGCGACCGACAGTGATGTCATTGGCTGGTGATCTCGGTCCCGCTCTTGTTACGCCGCGACAGGCCTCTGCGCCCTCGGCGGTTTATTCCCAACCCTGATCAAGAAAACCGCAGAGGACGCCGTGGACGCAGAGGGCTGCTTTTCGGCAACACGCCAATACGCCACTACCAATGTTTGACCCGGTTGAACTCTCAACCACCGTTGTGATAAACCGCACGTGCGAGCGGCTCCCGAAATCCCGTGAGAGCTCGTCTCCAAGTCCCTCCAGCGAGGCCGGCAATGATTTCTGAAAAGGACATTACAATCAGGCCTGATAGCATGGCGAAGCCCGGGCCGCCGATTTTTCCAACCAACTCCGTCGAGTTCGTCAACTCTTTGTCGCATTACTACCGCGCTGAAGTTTCGCGAATGATGAGCTGGCGCGATCGCCTGGACCGCACTACGAACTGGGCGATAACCGGCGTCGGCGCGATGCTGTCGGTTTCACTGTCATCGCCTCAATCGCATCACGGCGTGCTGTTGTTCGCGATGGTGTTGATTTTCCTGCTGCTGCACATCGAAACGCGGCGCTATCGCTTCTTTCACGTCTATCGCAGCCGTGTTCGTTTGATCGAGCGCAACTATTACGTGAGGATCTTCGCGCCTCGCGACATGATGGACATCACTCATTGGATGAACCAGCTCGGCGAAGACCTGCGCCTTCCTCGATTCACGATCAGCAGCACTCAAGCGATGGCCAGACGCCTGAGACGCAACTACATTTGGCTCTTCCTGATCCTGTTGCTCGCCTGGCTGTTGAAGACGACCACCAGCGTTTTGCAGGCATCGGGCAATGCTGCGATCGTTCGCTCGACCAGTGAACTATTCAAGAACGCGTCTATCGGCTATGTGCCGGGCTGGTTGATCACGCTTCTGATCATCTCGTTCTATAGCTGGCTGTTCTACATAATGCTCAAGCACCGAGAGGCGGCGGGTGAGCTTGCATACGGCGAAGTGCACGTTTGAGAAAAGGCAAAGGAAGCTGACTTGTAATGTCTCAGTCCTTCGCGTGCTTTGACCGCAAAGCACGCGGAGGTTATTAGGCAACGCAGAATCCGAACACTACCGCCTTTTTCCTTTTGCCCTTTTTTCCATCATACTGTTCAAGATGACAGGCAGGACCATTCTTCATTACATAATCGGAGAAGAACTCGGCGCTGGCGGAATGGGCGCGGTCTACCGTGCGCAGGATACCAAGCTGGGCCGCGACGTCGCGCTGAAATTTCTCCCGGCCTCGTATCAGTATGATCCCGATCGACGCGAACGATTCTTCAGGGAAGCGCGGGCGGCTTCGGCTTTGCGGTCGCCAAACATCGCAGCCATCTACGACATCGGTGAATACGACGGATCGAGTTTCATAGTGATGGAATTCGTCGAAGGCGCGACGCTCTCGACAATGGTTGGGCGCGGGCCGCTTCCGGTGAGTGAGGCAATCAACATCGCTCTTCAGATCGCCGATGCGCTCGACGAAGCTCATGCAGCCGGCATCGTGCATCGCGATATCAAAAGCGGGAACCTGATTGTGACCGAGCGCGGCCTTGTTAAGGTGCTCGACTTCGGGCTCGCGAAATTCACCGGTAATCTCTCGGGCGCCGGACCCAATAAAGGCGATTCCGACCCTACCGCGCGACTCGGCCAGGAGACAGTCGCGGGTCTCGTGCTTGGAACCGTTTCATATATGTCTCCGGAACAAGCCCTCGGCCAACCGGTCGATCACCGCTCGGACATCTTTTCTCTCGGTGTTGTTATTTACGAAATGCTGACGGCGCAACTTCCATTCAACGGGGAAAGCGCCACAGAGATCATCGACCGCATAGTTCACGAAGAGCCGCCCGCGATTGCGCGATTGAATTACGGCGTTCCCCAGGAATTCGAGCGCATCGTACGCAAAACGCTCGAGAAGGATGCCGCGTTTCGTTATCAAGCCGCGCGCGAAATGTACATAGACCTGCGCAGCTTGCAGCGCGATGTCGACTCGCCAAATCGCACTGGCACCGTCAACGCATATCCAACTGAACGCCCGCCCGAGCACCAGATGACGGCGTTGCTGAGCGATACCAGGCCGGTTACCAACCCGTCGCTCGCGCCGGCCGCGCCCAGACTCGAAAACTCCGTGGCCGTCATGACTTTTTCCAACATCACCGGAGAGCCCGCCGATGAGTGGATCGGATCGGGAATCGCCGAAACCGTAACGTCCGATCTCAAAAAAGTTCGAGGCCTTTCGGTCATTGGCCGCGAGCGAACGTTCGAAGTTCTGAAAGACCTTCAGACCGGCGCGCTTGACGACTTCGACGAGTCGATAGCAATCGACATCGGCCGCCGGTTGGCCGCATCGTGGATACTGGGCGGCGGTTATCAGCGCATCGGTGAAATGATACGCATCACCGCGCGAGTGATCGACGTCAACACCGGCGAGGTCGTCCGCACCGTAAAGATCGACGGCAAGATCAGCGAAATCTTCAACCTCCAGGACAAGATCGTTTACGAGCTGAGCCAGGGTCTGAACCTCGAGCTCGGCACTTCAGAAATCGACGATATCGAAGCCGACGAGACGCAGTCAGTCGAGGCATATGAGAGCTTCTCGCGCGGGATGATCAATTTGCGCAACGGGAGCCGCGACTCGCTAGACCGTGCGATTTATTACTTCGAGAAAGCAGCGGAAGAAGATCCGAACTACGCCGGGGCGTGGGCGGCGCTGAGCGCGGCTTACGATCTGAAGGGCGGATTCCTCAGCATCCCGGAACTGTCGCACAAGGCAGTCGAGTTCGCGGAGAAGGCGATCGCGCTCAACCCTCGGCTCTCGCACGCGCATCAGTTTCTCGGCGGCGCCTACAGCACGCTGGGCCGCTATGACGAAGCAATCGCGGCAATGAACGAAGCGGTGCGACTGGAGCCGAACAACGCCGGCGCTCACGGGTCGCTCGCGCGAGCCTACTGGCTCGGCAAGGGAATGATCGAAGAAGCAATCATCGAGCTCGAGCACGCGGTCTCGATCAATCCACAGGCGGGCTACTCTTATCTTCAGCTGGTGTTTCTGCATACACTGATCGGCAACTACTCGCGCGCCGAGGCCGCTGCCAAGCCGGCGATAGAACTGCAGGAAAAATTCATCTCTGGCAAAGAGGGGCTTCAAGTGGTGGGCGCGCACACGCGGCTCGGCTACTGTTACTACCGGCAGGCGCGCTACGACGAAGCGATTGCCGAATACGAGCGCGAGCTCGAGTTTCTCAAGACGAGCGACCACGCGCTGCGCGACCGCTCGCTGACCGAGCTTGAACAAAAGATGGGCGCGGCTTATCAGCGAAAGGGAATGGCTGGAGAGGCCGAGCAACACTTTCATAGCGCGATCAAGCGATACGAGCACCGAATCGGCAAAGGCGGCGACGATCCGTTCACGAAATATTACATGGCTTGCTTGTACTCGCTGAAAGGCGACGTCGAAAAGGCGTTGAAGTACCTTCGCGAATCGCTCGGCCCGCTCAAAGAGATCAACACGCTTCGGGCAAAAACAGATCCGGACTTCGAGAACTTGCATGAGGATGCGCGCTTCCGCGAACTCATCGGCCAGTGAGCGACACAACGATGCCCGGCCCGCGTCTGATTCCGGGTCGAGAACAATCTCAGGCTTGCGTTTGACCCTGGGCCGCCTCTGGGTTTGAGGTAAGATCGCTCACATCATGGCTGAACATTTGACGAAGGGAGCAATTGACATGCGCCTCATTAATAAGCGCCTCGTTCAGAACCTAAAGTTGATGGCGATAGTGTTGCTGTTGGTTTCATTAATGAAGGTGGGCACGGAGAACCAGCCTTCGAAAGTTCAAGCTGCTCGACAAGATCAAACGCAAGCAGCGTCTGCAAGCCCGGTTCTCTTCGGGGCAACCGGCGGCGGAGAAGGCAATGGCCCAAGTAATCTCTACAAGATTGACTCATTAAGTGGAGCCGCAACTTTTGTTGGACCCATTGGATTCAAATCGGTAAGCGCCATGGATTGTCACCCGTTTACAGGAATACTATACGCAACCGGCCGCCGCGCCACCGGCGGAACTCTGGTTCTAATCACCATCAATCCTCTTACGGGTGCTGGCACTGAAGTGGGTCCGTTAGCAAGCGGGTTCAATGTCCAGGACATGTCGTTCAGAAATTCGGACGCTGTTTTGTTTGCCTATCGGTCGACCCTTCTAATCAAGATCGATATCTCTACGGGCGCACAGACTATTGTCGGAAGGACCTTTAGTCTTCAAGATGGCAATGGCTTGGCCTTCTCGCTCAATGACACCCTGTATCACGCCGCTCAGGCCCCGTCCCAATTGGCCATCTTCGATCAAACAACCGGCGCAAGAACCGTCATCAACACCCTGAAATACCCGCCAGGGCTAGGCGGCGAACCACGCGTCTCCGCGATGGACTTTCAACCGGGAACTTCAGACTTTTACTGCACGATCATTACGAATGAGGGATCGCCGGCGTATCTTGGCACTATCAACACAACAACTGGAGATGTCACGGTAATTGGCCGGACTGCTGACAGAATGGATGCGCTTGCATGGTTGTCAAGCCCTCCATTTAACATTTGCCTGCAGGATGAAACCAATAACAGTCTTTTGCAAATAGACTCGACAACCGGCAACTACCGGTTCACCAATTGCCAGGGGTTCATGATCGGCGGAACCGGAACGATCACTACACGGGGCTGTCTTGTAACTCTTCAAGTAGACGGCCCGGACCGGAGGCTATTGGCAAGGATAGACACCTGCTTGAAGAGCGGTACGGGATACATCCAGGTGTTATCGACCGGTCGCAACTTCAGCATTCTGGACAGGAACACATCTAATAACGGCTGCAGTTGTCCTGGCGGCTAGCACGGTGATTCAAGAGGCTTTGCGACGTTGCATTGGACCGATTAGCTACCGATACAAACCTTTGGAGAAACCCCGATAGTGCTGGCGTATGTAACGTGGGCGATCGTTCATCTCGGGGCGTGGGGGCTCATCCTTCTCGCCGCCGCCGGAGCCGGCCACTTATTCCTCCGAAAAACTCCCTTTCATTCTTTTGTAGAGCGCTGCGTGTTCACACTGTCTCTGGGCCTCGGACTCTGGGCGCTTGCGCTATTTAGTTTAGGACTCGCCGGCGCGCTTCACCGAGGAGTCATCATCGGTTTAACAATCGCGAGCGCGGCGGGAACCGTTGTGAGTCTGGCTCGTCTTCATCAAAGCATCCGCCTGCCTCAGCCTCCATCCGTGAAAAACTTCCTGAAGCCAAATCAATTGCTCGGTACTTCATTGGCTATTCTCGCGAGCGCTTACTGGATGCTGCTTCTGCTCCTGACCCAGTATCCACCCGTTCAATGGGATGCGACTTCTAATCATCTGGTGCTGGCCAAGACTTACCTCGATCAACACCGAATCGTTCCCGTGATGGGAGTTGCGCAGCCTGTCGTCCCCGCGTTGAACCACATGCTCTTTGTGTGGGGTCTCGCCGTGAGAGACGACATCCTGTCACAGATGATGGAGCATACATTACTGATGCTGGTGGCTCTGGGGATTTACGCCTGGTGCGCGAGAGAGGACCGTCGAATCTTCGGAATCGCCGCGGCCTGCTTGTGGCTTGCTCATCCCATTATCATCTGGCTCGGGAGGGCTGCCTATACGGATGTTGGTGTTACGTGTTTCGCGTTTCTTGGAGTCTACGCGTTGCGCCTTTTCTGGAATGATCGCAGGGCCGCCTGGTGGTATCTCGCGATGTCGATGATGGGGATGTGTGCCGCGACCAAGCTGTCGGGCTTGTTTTTTCTTGGTCTCGGATGTGGATTTGGGTTCTTAGCGCTCGCCCAGTCAGCAATAGGCTCGAAGTTGTCCTTCCGTCGCAAGAGGAAAGTCGGCGGCAGCACGACGTTAGAACCTGAACGATTTATCGGTTGGAAATCGATACTTGCTGGATGGGTGTTGGCGGTATTGATTGCGACGCCCTGGTACGGGTTTATTGCTCATGAAACCGGCAATCCCTTCTGGCCGGCCTTCACCGAACTCAGTCGAGGCGCCTGGGGATCCACTGAAGTTCAAGCCAATTTCGGCAATCTGCTTAAGTTTGCGGCAGGGCCTCGAACGCTCGAAAGCTTTCTGAAACTGCCCTTTGATTGGAAGTATCATTCCGAGCGCTTTGAGGCGGAAACCAGTCCGCCTCTCTCTCCGCTGATGCTTTTCTGGCCGTTAGCCTGGATCGTCGCCTTATGGAGCAGGAGAGTTCGATGGTGGGCGGGTTGGGCGCTGGCGTTCACCGTGTTTTGGTTTTTGAATGCTCAGCAGTTCCGATACTGGCTGCCCGCTCTACCGATCGCCGGGCTGGCTCTGTATGAAAGTCTACGCTGGTTCATAGAGAGGTTTTGGAAGTCAGCCGTTCTTCACAACCTGTTCTGGGCAGCTCTTATTCTCTTTACCATCGCGTGGGGTTCGCGGAGGATCGTTAGAGAAGTCCTGATCAGAGGCGTGCCGCCGGTGACTGCGAGCGAGCGCGACGAGTTCCTCGGCAGATCGTACAGCGGAATTAGCGCGATTAGATTCATCAATGACTATTCGAGCAGAGATGAGACCGTGTGTGTGATCGGCGGTAGCTGGCTGAACTATTACTTTCAACCACGGGTCGTGGATCTCGTCGGTCCGTTCTATGCGGACAGCCGGCCGGCGTTCCGCCAGCCGACAGACCCGTGGTGGAATGGCTGGCTCGAAACAAATGACGTTACGTGGATATTCATCAATCACGAGGAACCGCAAGGTCTTGTGATCCCCAAGCGGGACAACCTCACTACCGCCGTGGAGCCTGATTACCAATTAGTCTTTGCGGATTCGCAAGTGTGGATATTTCGACGCAAGCCAGTCCCACCCGGCGTGCTTGTGAATCTCAAAGGGCTAAGCTCAGTTCATGCCCCGCCCAATGATGGCGCACCCGCTAACTTGATTAATTTGGCGCGCGCGGCTTCGACGGTTGCTATCGGGGAATCAAAATCGATTCTCAACTTCCGCTTGCCGGCCACCAGATCAAATCCTTCGCTGTCGATTCCCGTCATGCCCACGGCGCCGCCGGACTCTCCTCCCACCAAGTGACAGTAGTGAAACAACGCTTTCTGGTGATCCTGATTCATATGCTCGACGATCCCTTTCTCCGTTTCGCGAAAAGGATTCACGACGAGCATCGAGTCCGGCTCGATCCAAAAAATCTGACCAAACCCACCTATGAAACGCGCTCTTCTCAAACGAATTCGATAGAAGGAAAAATCGTGCGTCGTGAAGTAGGATTCCGCGGAAGGGAAATAACGCAGATAGCGCTCGCGTATTTCTGTCTCCGCAGGATCAATCAACTCGGCGTCTCCGATCCAGGTCAGGCGGCTGTTTGACTGAGGGTCATCAACGCATTGATCGAAGACGGTGAGCGAAACCTTGTTGTTCTGTTTGATGTTGTGAGTATGCTGAGCAAGATCGCTGATGAGAATTGTAGGCTCGCTTTCATAATTCAGGGTGTACGGAGCGATAGAACCAAAAGGGTAGCCTTCAACGTCCAACGAGTGCGTCGACAGCACGCCGACGCTCTGATGGTTCAGCAGCCGTCTTGCGATAATTGCCTGATCTGACATGCGTGGTATTCTACCTTAGTGGAGTCTAACGGTGAACTTACCAGACCTGTAAGGTTGGTCCTCGGTGGCCGCCCCTACTCATTAACCAGAAGCTCCGTCGTGGCAAGAGGGGCGGCCACAGAGGACCGCCCTTACAGTTCATGGCTGGAGGCATCGACAATGACTGATGAGAGCAACATTCCCAACATAGCTGAGATACTGGCCAGCGCTCTTCGGGGCATAGATCCCGGGCTTCAACCGATGCTTCTCGCTAAACTCGAGAGACTCGCGGCCCAGCGCTATCGAACCTGGGCAACTGATCAGGCTGATCAATCGGTCAGGGACGGCTTGCTGGCTTGTGCGGATCGCGAAGAGAAAATAGCCGGACGCGTCGAGTCGCTTGAACCAAACGCTTCGGCGATTCAGGACAAGCTCCTATCGGATCATCCGGAGTTGTTGGATTTGAATCGCAGTTTGTTTGAAGGCCTGCCGCTTAAGGTTCAGTTCGCTATGCAAGCCGAAGGTGAGCGCGCCGGCGCCGCGGCTTGGAGAGCATACGCGGCGGCCGCGGCTAACCTGTCAGTTCGGGAATTGCTGGAGAGTTGCAGCCCGCTGGAACAAGCAAACGCGGACTTCCTGCAAAGTCTGCTGTGACTCTCGTGGGCTTCAATTTAGGTTGCGCTGCGTATTGAAGGAGCAAGACCCAATACTCAAACGCAAAGGCGCAAAGGACCGCAAAGCACGCGGAGCTTAAAGCAACGCAGAATCCAACACTCCCCGACGCTTGAAGCCTCGCGACTTCATTCTCACAACGGAACACGCTATGACATCGCCATAAATTTGCGGCTGTGCTTATCGGTGTCTATGATAGGTAATCGAGCGACGCTTCATCTGCTCGTTGAGTAATCAGGAGACGCCATGGTTCACTCGCAGGGATTCTTAAACCTCGTCAACGACGCCAGGAGCCGTGTGCGCGAGAACACTCCCGAAGACGTCAACCGCAAACAGGAAGCCGGCGAGGCTTTCTACTTCGTCGACGTGCGCGAAGATAACGAGTGGGAAAAAGGCCATGCTGCCGGCGCGATTCACCTGGGCAAGGGAATAATCGAACGCGATGTCGAGCGAACCATCCCGGACCACGACGCAGAGATCGTTCTTTACTGCGGCGGCGGTTATCGCTCGGCGCTTGCGACCGATGCGCTCCAGAAGATGGGCTACACGAATGTGATTTCGATGGACGGCGGATGGAAGCGATGGGTCGAACTCGAGTATCCGATCGAAACGGAATCTGAGTAGCAGCCTTCCGTGGCCGCCCCTCGTTACTTACGGCGCTCTGTGCACGAAAGATGGGCGCCCCTACAATAATGCCGAAGCGCAAGTTCAGAGCAGAAGATGACGATTACGACGGCTACAGTGATGCGGAGTGCCCTGAATGCGGCGCCATCGTCAACGCCCACTTTCAACGCGGTCGTAACTGGCGGCGACTACAGTGTCCCGTCTGTCATCGCCGCGTGACCGTCTCCATCAAGGAACAGGAAACACCTCTCATTCAGTTGCGGCTCGCGGGCGAAGAATAAATCTTATCCGGAAAGAGCGATGAAGAATGGCTTCCGACCTGATTGAAGCGAACATTACCGACCAGCCGCACGTGATTCTTTCCAAACAACGCCGCCGCGTGGTCACCGCCGGCGTGATGCTTGGAATGTTTCTGGCCGCTCTTGAAGCTACCGTGGTAGGCACCGCCATGCCGACGGTGATCGCATCGCTCGGCGGGCTGGATCGTTATAGCTGGGTGTTCTCGGCTTACCTGCTGACCTCGACTGTCACCGTCCCGGTGTGGGGACGACTCTCCGACCTCTACGGACGCCGAATGTTTTACCTGATTGGCGTGGCGTTTTTCCTGGTCGGCTCGGCGCTCTCGGGAGCTTCGCATTCGATTGAACAATTGATCATCTTTCGGGCGATTCAGGGACTGGGCGCGGGCGCGCTGATCCCGCTCAGCATGACGATCAACGGCGACATCTACACCTTGCGCGAACGAACGCGAATGCAGGGGCTGTTCAGCGGAGTGTGGGGGTTGGCTTCGATACTGGGGCCGCTGGCAGGAGGATTCATCACGGACCACATTTCGTGGCGATGGGTGTTTTACATCAACATCCCGTTTGGACTGGCCGCCGCGGCGGTGGTGGGTATCGCGCTTGTCGAACCAAAACAGCACTCGCGCCCGGTGATCGATTACCTTGGCGCAATCTGGCTCACGATCGCGATCACGCTGCTCTTACTGGTGCTGGTTGAAAGCGGCGACCCGACGATCTGGACTAAACCGATAACACTCGTTGCGGTCGCGGGCATTTTGATTTTCAGCGCGCTGTTCGCATGGACGGAACAGCGAGCGCCGGAACCTATAGTCCCTTTTTCACTTTTCAGAAATCGAATAATCGGCGTCGGGTCCATCACGGCCTTCATGGTTGGGGCGGCGATGTTCGGCGCGCTTTCATTCATTCCGCTCTACGTTCAGGGCACGCTTGGCGGAACGGCAACGGAAGCGGGCGCCTTGCTCACGCCCTTTCTGTTGGGTTGGGTAACGATGTCAGTCGTCGGCGGGCGATTGATGTTCCGCATAGGCTACCGGCCGACAATCCTCGCGGGGCTGGTGGTCCTTGTAGCCAGCTTCGGAGTGCTAACGACTTTCGGCAGCACGACGCCACGTTCATGGCTCGTCGGAGATGTGCTTGCGATGGGGATTGGTATGGGTCTCGTGATGTTTGCATTGTTGATTACGGTGCAGAATTCCGTAAGCCGGGGTCAGCTCGGAATCGCGACGTCACTCAATCAGTTCTCGCGTTCAATTGGCCAGACGGTTGGCGTGGCGGTGATGGGAACGGTGATGACCATCAGCCTCGCGTCACACATAGCCGAGATTCAAAAAGAGAGCGGCTTGCCCGAAGCCGACGTCGCTCGCACGGTTCACAACCCGAGCGCGCTGATTGATCCGATCGCTCGCGCCGCGCAGAATCCTGAATTGCTCAAGGCGATGAAGGGCGCGCTTGCGGGTGCGCTTCACAACGTATTCCTGACCGGCGTAGCCTTCGCGGTGTTGGCATTGTTATCGGGCTTCTGGCTGCCGGCAGGCGAGATAACGACAAAAACAAAGACGGCTAGTGAACAAGATCAGATTCCTCGCTCTCCCGCTGAATGCGAACGTATGTTAATGGCTGAGATGACCACAATCGACGCCGAAAATGAACCGGCAATGGCTAAGAAGCGTTGATTCACGCCGGCGTCCCGCCGTCACGCGAGGCTGTCGGATGATTCGGCAGATTCTGATCAGACGTAGCGCTCATAACGCCTCGGGTTTTCTAAGGAGTGCGGTAAAGCCCATTTGTTCAAAATGGTGATCAGCCGTTAGCGCCAATTCAATGTCCTCATCCCTCATAACCAGAAACGAAGCACAATCGACCAGGCTCCACTCCTTGTCCCGGTAATTCTTAAACATATCGTAAGCCTGATGGAATCGGTCCGCATCAGTGTGCACAATCAGATATCGGTCATCCGCAATTATGTCGTCCAAGAATTCTACAATGCTGTTTCGCGCTCCCAACGCGGCCAGCAGGCTGCAGCATTCAAATATGACTGCATCAGTGACGACGAATTGATCGGAGGGCTTGAGTCGATTCGCAACGTCCGCTGCGTGTCGATGGAACTGGTCTCTGCGGTTAAGTAAGGCGTAGATGAATGAGCTGTCTAAGAAGACAATTCTCGGCTTCATTGTTCAGCCAGCACTCGAGACTCCTTGGTCGACAAATCAGTAGGTAGATGGTCAGCCTTACCAATCAACTGTTCGAAGATCTCCCGAGGGGTTTTTGATTTGGTATTCTGGCCGACCGAGTTAGTGCCAGGTTGCTTCTTGAGTGTCAGCTTTGATGTGAGTTTCGAGTCAGCCATCACATTGTTCCTTAGAAGAGCTGAGTATACCATGTGATTAAGAATGAAAACACACATCGGACAATGTATCTATTGCGGTAAGCTCCCAACCGGCGAGGATCCCTTATCTGTGGTATTATCCAGCGATCGTTGTGCCCATCTTTGACCCACCCGCTTACGTGGATAAGCGGGAGTATCAGGGTAGCATAGAATTGGTCGGGTACACGGGTACAAGACCAAAGCGATCGCCGAATGAGATCCTCGACAAGTATGATGCGACGGAGATTGCAACCTACACGATGCGCTGGCCTGTGCATGACCCTCAACCTCTTCCACCCCGCTGTTGCAAACTGGTTCGCCAAACAGTTCAGCGAGCCGACTCCCCCGCAGGAACACGCATGGCCCTCAATCAAGAGTCGCAAGCACACGCTCATCGCCGCGCCTACCGGATCCGGCAAGACATTCGCCGCGTTCCTCTCGGCCATTGACGATCTCGTCCGGCAGGGAGTCGACGGCACGCTCGAGGACGTGACCCAGGTCGTCTACGTTTCGCCGCTCAAGGCTCTCTCGAACGACATTCAAAAGAATCTGCAGGAACCGCTCGCGGGGATCGAGCAGGAACTCAAGTCGATGGGTCTCCCTGAAGTGAACGTACGCACGTTCGTTCGCACCGGGGATACGTCGGCTTCCGAACGAACCGCGATGATCAAGCGCCCTCCGCACATCATCGTCACCACGCCTGAGTCGCTCTACATTCTTCTGACGAGCGAGGGCGGGCGCCGGATGCTGAAGACCGCTCGCACGTTGATCGTCGATGAAATTCACGCGATGGTCGGCGAGAAGCGCGGCTCGCATCTTGCCCTGTCGATCGAGCGGTTGCAGGCGCTGGCGGGAGACGATCTCGTTCGCATCGGTCTCTCTGCGACCCAGAAACCGATCGAAGAAGTCGCGCGCTTCCTGGTGGGCTCCGCAAACATCGCCGAAGACGGAACACCCGATTGCACGATCATCGACTCGGGTCACAAACGGGAACTCGATCTCGCGATCGAAGTTCCGGGCTCCCCACTTGGAGCGGTGATGTCCGGCGAAGTGTGGGACGAAATCTACGATCGTCTGGCTCAACTGATAAACGGTCATAGCACTACATTGATCTTCGTCAACACTCGGCGCATGGCTGAACGTGTAGCTCGTCACCTGGGCGAGCGAGTCGGCGACGAGAACGTTACTTCGCATCACGGCAGTCTCGCTCGAGAACAGCGCCTGGCTGCGGAGCAGAGGTTGAAAGCGGGCGAATTGAAGGCGCTTGTGGCGACCGCTTCGCTCGAGCTTGGAATCGACATCGGTGACATTGATCTCGTTTGCCAGCTGGCGTCGACTCGCGCGATATCGACTTTACTGCAGCGTGTTGGAAGGTCGGGTCACAGCGTGACCGGCTTTCCGAAGGGGCGATTGTTTCCGACTACTCGCGACGAGCTGATCGAGTGCGCGGCGCTGCTCGATTCGATTCGAAGGGGTGAGCTTGATCAGTTATCGATCCCCGAAAAGCCTCTCGACATTCTCGCGCAACAGATCGTCGCTTCAGTCGCCGCCGACGAATGGCCGGAAGACGACCTGTTCAAGATGATCAGCCGGGCCTATCCATATCGAAGGCTCGAGCGCCCCGAGTTCGATGAGGTGATCGCGATGCTCCGAGACGGTTTCGCGACTCGGCGCGGGCGTCGTGGAGCTTACCTGCATCACGACATGATCAATCATCGTTTGCGTGGCCGCAAAGGAGCTCGCCTTACCGCGATCACCTCGGGCGGCGCAATACCTGACACTGCTGACTACGCAGTAGTGCTCGAGCCCACCGACGCGGTGATCGGAAGCGTCAATGAAGATTGGGCTATCGAGAGCATGCAGGGTGATATCTTTCAGTTGGGTAACGCTTCGTGGGAGATCGTGCGGGTCGAGAACGGAAGAGTCCGAGTCCTGGACGCGCACGGTAAGCCGCCTTCCATTCCTTTCTGGCTCGGAGAAGCGCCCGGGCGCACACACGAACTCTCGGCATCGGTCTCGCGGCTTCGAACCGAGCTGACGGATCGATTCGCGGGTGATGACAATACCGAAGCAGCGGGATCAGCTCTCACATGGTTGACCGATCAGGTTGGTCTTTCATCATCGGGGGCGGAACAGATTGTTGAATATCTGCTCGGGGTAAAAATCGCCCTCGGCGTGATGCCTTCGCAAGACACGTTGGTGATCGAGCGATTCTTCGACGAGAGCGGCTCGCAGCAGATGGTGATTCACTCGCCGTTCGGTTCGCGCGTGAATCGGGCGTGGGGCCTCGCGTTGCGAAAACGCTTTTGCCGCCAGTTCAACTTCGAGCTGCAGGCGGCGGCGACCGAAGACGCGATCATCTTGTCGCTCGGGCCGACTCACAGCTTCGCCCTCGATGAGGTGTTTCGTTATTTGCGGTCGTCTTCAGTTCGAGAGCTGCTGATCCAGGCACTGCTCGCCGCTCCGATGTGGGAGATCAGGTGGCGCTGGAACGCGAGTCGCGCACTTGCTGTGCCCCGGCGTCGAGGAGGCAAGAAGATTCCCGCGCAACTCCAACGAATGAACGCCGACGATTTGTTGTGCGCGGTTTTTCCCGATCAGGTGGCGTGCGCTGAGAATCTGCCCGGCGGCAACATCGAGGTTCCTGATCATCCGCTGATCAGGCAAACAGTGAAGGATTGTCTCGAAGAAGCGATGGACATCGAAGGTCTCGAAGCGCTGCTGGCTTCGATCGAGCGAGGCGAGAAAACTTTGATCGCGCGCGACGTGATCGAAGCGTCGCCGCTCGCGCAGGAGATTTTGAACGCGCGGCCCTACGCGTTTCTGGACGACGCGCCGCTTGAGGAGCGTCGCACGCGAGCCGTGTTTCAACGGCGCTGGCTCGATCCGGAGACTGCTTCGGATCTCGGCGCGTTGGACCTTGCAGCTATCGAACGCGTTCGCGATGAAGTGTGGCCTGATGTCGGTAACGCGGACGAGCTACACGATGCGCTGGTCGAGCTGGGTTTTATGACTCCCGAGGAGGGCCGTGGTTACGAGCAATTCCTGGACGAGCTATCGACCAATCGCCGGGCGGCGGTTGCGAGCGTTCAGAGTGCCGGCTTTAGCCGGGTAGTGCCTTCTGATGAAGTGAATGCTGTCAACACCTCGAGCCAGGAAGAGCCGGCTAGAGCCGGTACTCAGAACACTCGCCGCGTGAGCTTATGGATTGCCGCGGAACGCCTGCCACAATTTGCCGCGATATTCGGCGATGTCACAACCGAGCCGCAAATCGCTGCGCCCAAGGCGCTAGCAAGCGTCGCGTGGACGGATGAGACGGCTCTGGTTGAAATCCTGCGAGGAAGACTCGAGGGCCTCGGGCCGCAGACTAGCGCCGCGCTCGGCGAATCGCTTGGCTTGCCGGCCTATACGGTTGAAGCCGCGCTCTTGAGACTCGAGGGCGAGGGATTTGTGATGCGTGGCCGCTTCACACCGGGAGTCGAAGTTACAGAGTGGTGCGCGCGGCGGCTGCTCGCTCGGATTCACAGCTACACGCTGAATCGGTTGCGGCAAGAGATCGAACCCGTCGCGAGCGCGGACTTCGTTCGCTTCCTTTTCGCGTGGCAGAAGCTCTCACCCGAGCACCAGGTTGAAGGTCCCGAGAGCCTCGCAGCTTTGATCTCTCAGTTCGAAGGCTTCGAGGCCGCAGCCGCCGCGTGGGAAGGTGAGATTTTTCCGGCTCGAATGATTGATTACAATCCGGTCTGGCTCGACGCGCTATGCTTATCAGGGCAGGTGATGTGGGCGCGCCTGACGACACCCAGGTCCGGGCCAGAGCGCCTGAAATCATCGGGGCCGGTGCGCACGACTCCAATCGCCCTGCTGAATAGAAAGAGTCTTTCGCTGTGGGCGCCGCTGTTTCCTCAGACTGATGCAGGGCAGATAAACTTCTCTTACGCCGCCGAATCGGTTTACGAATATCTCTCAAAGTTCGGCGCGTCGTTCTTCACCGATTTGATGGACGGCGTCTCGTTGCTCGAATCCCAACTCGAAGACGCGTTAGGCGAACTGGTCGCTTGCGGGCTGGTGACTGCCGACAGCTTCACTGGGTTGCGCGCGTTGTTGACTCCTTCTAACAAGCGAACGAATTCCGCGATGAAGCGAAAGCGTCGGGAAGCAGTTTATGGAATGGCGAACGCAGGCCGCTGGTCCTTGCTGGCTCGCGAATCCAAGCCGACGAATGGACGCACTTCTTATGATCGCGAGACGGTTGAGAAGGTCGCTCGAATCCTTTTGCGCCGATACGGAGTAGTGTTCAAGCGGCTGCTGGAACGCGAGGGCCTGCCGCTTCCCTGGAGAGAACTGCTGAGGATGTATCACCGGCTTGAAGCGCGCGGCGAAATTCGTGGCGGGCGTTTCGTATCGGGCTTCTCGGGTGAACAGTTCGCGCTACCGGAAGCAATCGGCATGTTAAGGGCCATTCGACGCGCGCCGGGCGAAGGCACTTTGATCAGCGTGAGCGCCGCCGACCCGTTGAATCTCGTAGGAATAATCACGCCTGGCAATCGAGTCTCCGCGTTTGCAGCCAATCGAATTCTCTACCGCGACGGAGTGCCGATAGCGGTACTCGAATCAGGAGGAGTTCGATACCTCGTCGATATGGATTCGGCCTCCGAGTGGAAAGCGAAGAACGCGCTGGTTCGCCGGAGCGTCGCCCCCGCTCTACGGACTTACTTGAGCCGGCCCGCTTGATCTCAGGGTGCTCAATGCGCTGTGTTAGAATTCTGCTTACGAGGAGAATCTGCAATGGTCGCAGTTCCAAAAGAGCGACTCACAATCGAAGAATACATCGAGTTCGATAAGAACTCCGAAGAGCGCTGGGAATACTTCGATGGCGATGTAGTTTCGATGAGCGGCGGTACGCTCGCGCACAATCGCATCACGACTAATTTCGTCGTTGGATTGCAAAGCAAGGCGCTTGCAAAGGGATGTGAAGTGCTTGCCGGGGACATGCGGATCAAGGTGCCCAAGGCGCCGCCTTATCGTTACGCCGACATCGTCGTAGTATGCGGGCCGCCTGTGATCGAGAAAGTCCAGGGACTGGACGTGTTGGTCAACCCATCCCTGATTATCGAGATCCTCTCCCCCTCAACCGAGGCTTACAACAGAGGGCAGAAGTTTGTGTCCTATAAATCCATCGACACCTTCCGTGAGTACCTCCTTGTTGCGCAAGACCGACCCCTCATCACTCACTATGTCCGCGATGAGAATGGGAACTGGCTGCGCACTGACATCGAAGGGCTCGATAGCGAGATCGAGATCTTGACGCTTTCGTGCAAGATGTCTCTGCGCGAGATTTATGCTCTCGTTGATTTTCCCGCCGATGCGAATTGATCCGTTTGTACTCACTAAGGCAGAATTAACCGGTGATTTTCGCTGACTGCGTTTTCGCTGATCTGCGCAGATCAGCGAACCGAAGGCGGCGCAGATCAGCGGTTAATTACGTCGCCGCACAGACTGAAGCCTTACCCTAAGAGTCTGCCGCTTGACTCCTGCTTACTACACGCAATATTGTGGCATCGCCACAGTGGAAAACGACTTCCTCACATTGTTTGCTTTCGCATAGTTTCTTCAAATCCGCGCTGCAGGAGGTAACACCATGACAAAACTTATCCGCTCAACCTTGTTCTTGATGCTTTTGATTTCAACAAGCGTCAATGCTTTTGCTCAATCCAGGCACGCTGCAAACAAAGGCACGCTCGACAAAGAGACCTTCATGAATATGGAGAGCGTGACAAATCCCGCGATCTCTCCCGACGGCAAGCAAATTGTCTTCACGCGATCGTGGGTCGACAAGGTCAAGGACGAACACGTCAGCAATTTATGGATAGTCGATGTCGATGGAACTCGCGTGCGCGAGTTGACCAGCGGCAACTGGCGGGACAGCCAGCCGGTCTGGTCACCAGACGGGAAACGCATTGCTTTTCTTTCGGATCGCGATACCACCAATCAACTTCACGTGCTGTGGGTTGATACTCGCGAGGTAGCTCAACTTACTCATCTCGAGCAGGCGCCGTCGGGCATCAACTGGTCGCCGGACGGCAAGTTGATCGCCTTCACCGCCTTCGAACCTGACAACGATCCGATCCTGGCGGTCAAGCTGCCCGAGCGTCCGCGTAACGCGCAGTGGGCAAAGCCGGCGGTCATCGTGAATCGCCTGTCGTGGGCCGCCGACGGAAGAGGGCCGCTACCGATGGGCTTCACCCAGGTTTACACGCTCGACTCAGCGCTTGGCGGGACGCCTCGCCAGATCACATCAGGTAAGTACAATCACAACTCGCCCGAGTGGTCCGCCGACGGGAAGACCGTTTATCTCTCCGCAATTCGAAAGCCCGATGCGGAGTACCTGCACGGAGACAGCGAGATCTACGCCGTCGATTTGAAGTCGCTGGACATCAAACCGTTGACCGACCGCAACGGCCCCGACGGAAGCCCGCAGGTCTCACCGGATGGACACTGGATCGCCTATGTCGGCTACGACGAGAAGAACTATACAAATCACCTCGCCAGTCTTTATCTGATGGACAACGCGGGTGGGAACAAAAAGCTGTGGGCAGGCAATCTCCCAAGCTCGCCGCGCGCTGTGCGCTGGGCCGCTGACGGCTCCGGCGTGTATTACGACATGGAAGAGGCGGGCTCGTCGCACATTTATTTTGCGTCTTCCGACGGGAAGGTGAAAAAGATTACTGACGGTGTCGGCGTGCTTCAAGGCTACAGCATGTCGAACAACGGCCAGGCCGCAGCAGTGCGGTCGAGCTTCAAAGAACCCGGGACGCTTGTGACTTTCAGCGTGAAGGACGCCACGAACGCGAAGAAGCTGGTGGACGTCAATGAAGACGTCCTTGCGGGCGTCAGGCTTGGCGATGCCGAAGAAATGTGGTTCAGCTCGAAAGATGGGTTGAAGGTTCAGGGCTGGCTTATCAAGCCCGCGGATTTCGATCCGGCGAAGAAGTACCCAATGGTGTTGTGGATTCACGGAGGCCCATGGTCGATGTACTCGGTCGCGTTTAGCTGGTCATTTCAGAACTTTTCGGCCAACGGCTACGCGGTGTTGTTTCTCAATCCCCGAGGCTCGACCGGCTACGGGCAGGATTTCGTAAACGGAATCCAGTTTTCGTATCCGGGCAAGGACTACGACGATCTGATGGCCGGAGTCGACGCGGCGGTCGCAAAGGGCTGGATCGACGACAAGAACCTGTTCGTCTGCGGCGGCAGCGGCGGCGGTGTGCTGACGGCCTGGATTGTAGGCCACACCGATCGCTTCGCCGCCGCGGTATCGATGAGACCGGTGATCAACTGGGGCTCGTTTGTCGGGACTACTGACGGCGCGAGCTGGTATTACCAATTCGAGAAGTATCCGTGGGAAGACCCGATGCAATACGCGGTGCGCTCGCCGCTGCACTACGTCGCAAACGTGAAGACACCGACGATGGTGATGACCGGGGAAGCGGACTTGCGGACGCCTATTCGGCAGAGCGAAGAGTTCTATCGCGCGTTGAAGATGCTTAAGAAGGACACTCTCCTGGTGCGAATGCCGGACGAGTATCACGGGTGGCGGCGGCCTTCACATCAGTTACTTCAGCAGCTTTATCTGATGGCTTGGTTCGACAAGCACAGTGGCAAGAGCAAGAGCGCCGCGGTGGATGCAGCGAGTTCGCAAAAGTAGATCTGTTTATAAGAGATCTGGGGCGCCCACAGAGGGCGCCCCAACGTGGCTTACGTGACTAAGCGTGAGGCCCAGTCAGCTTGATGATCGCAAACGTCGCCCCTTGCGGATCCTGAATCACCGAAAACCGTCCGACGTTGGGAATGTCGGTAGGAGGCATGAACAGCTTGCCACCCGACTCGGCAGCTTTTCCTGCGATGGCGTCGCAATCGTCGACCATGAAATAAGGAAGCCAGTTCGGCGGCACCGGTCCCATCTCCGGCGCAATCTCCAACATGCCGCCGATCGACTGCCCGCCGTTTTGCCATTCAGTGTAGGCCATCGGCGCTCCTGAGGCGCTGTCCTTCGCTCCCCATCCGAATAGTCCGGTGTAGAACTCGATCGCTTTCTTTCGATCGGTCGTCCAAAGCTCGTCCCATCCAAAAGTCCCGTTCTCGCCGACCAGCCTTGCGCCGATGTGCGCCTTCGGTTGCCAAACGCAAAACATCGCGCCTTGCGGATCTTGAATGATCGACATTCGCCCGACGTCCATCACATCGAATACGCCCGCCACTACAGTCCCACCGAGGGAAGCTGCTTTCGCTGCCGCGTCGTCGGCGCTCTCGACCGTAACATAAGACATCCAGTGCGGCGGCACGCCCTGGGCTTTCTGTTCGGGTTGCAAGCCGCACATAGCGCCGACCTCCAGACCCTTGAGTCTCAGCATCGTGTAAACCATGTCCGGCCCCGCAGGGGTGTCCTCGGCATCCCAACCAAACAAACCCGAATAAAACGTCTTTGCTGCAGCAGGATCGCTCGTATTCAACTCGATCCAGCAAAACGATCCCGGTGCGTGAGTCGTTACCTCTGGCATTTGTTGTTCCTCCAATTTCGAAAGTGGCCCTGAAACACACGAGGAAACGGGGGAGTGTTCCTTCTATTTCGTGCGCTCCATTCAGCGGTTGGTTAGATCCCCCATTATTACCATTAAACCTTTTTCAAGATCCCTTTGATTCCTTAGCCGAAGTTGCAAACGCAGTGGGCGCCGCGGCGGCCAGGACTTGAATGTTAAGCAGCCAGCCTCGATTCTGCTCTAGTGAGATTCAACCACAACTGACGCTTCTTTGCATGTGGACTAAGCGCGGCGAAGGCCCCAAAGGTTCACAAGTTTTCCGCGCTTAATCGCGGCTGGTCCGTCAAGGCTCGACCCGATTGGCAGTGGGGTAATGGCGTGTTGAGAAGAAACTCGCCACTAAGGCACCAAGACACGAAGCTCCCACAAAGTCTTTCTTTGTGCAGCTTCGTGACTTAGTGTCTTTGTGGCAAGACCAGCACGTACACCGATCAACACACTATTACCCCATTACTGGACGATCGAGCTTCTGGAAAGAAGTGGACATTGATGATAAAACACACCGCGAACGCAACACTGCAGGTTGTCACAATTCGTAGTACTGCTTTCATGCGGAAGTTCGTAATTCGGACCAAACGCAACATACAAACTTCCACCTGATGAAGGCGGTACTGCGAACTGTAAAAAAGGAGATCCAAACGATGCACTCTTTCTTGCTTCGCGCGCGATGGCTGTCAGTTGCCACTGTTTGTATCCTGCTCGGTGGCGTAGTCTCCGCTCAAAAGCCACGGACGCAGGATCCGGACGAGGACTTCGCCCGTTCTGTCAAAGAGTGGACGACCAAACCGGAATTCAGCAGCCCGCTGGTTGATCACCTTCCAAGGGTTCCGGGAGTTCCGTCGCCAAAAGACGTGCTTGGCCATCATATCGGCGCGCCGGGCAAGCTCACTTATCACGCGGACGCGGTCGCCTATTATCGCGCGCTCGCGGCAAAGACTCCTCGCGTTAAAGTGTATTCAGTCGGGACAACCGATGAAGGGCGTGAATGCGTCGTGGTAGCAGTCGGCTCGGACGAGTCGATGAAGAACATCGATCAGTATCGCGCGTATCTGGCCCAGCTTGCGGACCCGCGAAAACTCACCGATGACCAGGCTCGTGAGATCATCGCCAAAGCGAAACCGATCTATCACGTGATGGGCGGGCTTCACAGCGCAGAGACTGGGCCCACCGAAATGCTGATGGAGCTTGCATACCGGCTGGCCACCGAAGACTCGCCGGTGATCAATCAGATTCGCGACAACGTAATCGTCACCATCACTCCGGTAGCGGAGCCCGACGGCCGCGACCGTTACGTCGACTGGTACTATCGCTACAAGATCGACGAGAAGACTGAAGAAGACAGCCTCGGCGGACCGCCCTACTGGGGCAAGTACATCTTTCACGATAACAACCGCGACATTAACTACTCACAGGTGACGATGCGCACCCTGCTCGATTGGTACCTGCAATGGCATCCACCAATCATGCACGAGCTTCATGAGTCGGTTCCATTCATGTACACCTTCAGCGGGCAGGCGCCGCAAAACCCCACTCTCGATCCGATCCTGTACGGCGAGCTGCCCTGGTTCTCGAACTTCGAGATGACACAGATGATCAAGTACGGAATGCCCGGCGTGTGGACGCACGCTTTTGTCGACATGTGGTCGCCCGGCTATCTCGGGTTCATGTCCTCCAATCACAACGGCATGCTGCGAATGTACGAGACGTTCGGCAACGCGGGCGCGAACACGATGAAGCGCAAGGTTGACTCGGGCGAATCGACGGGCGGCGGACGCGTCAGCCCAACGAGCCGCGAATGGTATCGCCCTCTGCCGCCTTACAAAGAAGTGGTTTGGTCGATGCGCAACAACACCAACTACATGGAAACCGGCGTGCTGTCGGCGCTGCAGCTCACCGCGTCGTTCCCAAAAGTCATTCTCGAAAACTTCTACCGCAAGAGCCGCAACTCGATCGAATCGGGCAAAAGAGAAGCGCCGTTTGGTTACGTGATTCCAGCCGGTCAGCGTGATACGACGCGCGTTGCTGGCCTGGTAAACATGCTTCGCATACAGGGCATCGAGGTTGGCCGCGCGACCGCCGAGATCAAAGTCAAAGAAGGAACTTTTGCAGCCGGGTCGCTGGTGATCAAGCGCGATCAGCCCTATGGCAGGCTGGCGAAGATACTTCTGGAGAAACAAGACTTCCCCGATCAGAACCTTCGAACCTATGACGACACCGGATGGACGATGGGCTTTATGAGTCACGCCGATGTGAAAGAGATCGCCGACAAGTCGATTCTCGACGTCGCCGTTCAGGCCGTTGACAAGCTAGAGCTCAAAGGAACCGTCGCCGGCAGTCAGGCGCCGGTTGCGTATGCGATAGCACACTACGGCTCGAACAATATGATCACGCTTCGCTACCGGCTCAAAGACCTGAAGGTGCAAGCCGTCGAGCAGTCATTCAAAGACAGCGGAGTCGAATTCCCGGCCGGATCATTCATCGTACAGATGAATCAACCCGGTAAGAACGTTCAAGCATTCGTGAAGAGCGCAATCGAGCAACTTGGCCTGACCGCGGCGGCGCTCTCTAAAACACCCGACGTCCCGATGCACGAGCTGGATCTTCCGAAGCTGGCGGTTTACAGCACGTGGGGTAACACGCAGGAGGTTGGTTGGGTCCGGTACGCGCTCGACAAATTCGAAGTGCCCTTCGATTTGATCTTTAAGGAACGCATCAAGAAAGGTGACTTGCGAGGGTCTTATGACGTGATCGTCGTGCCTAATCAGGGCCGCGGCGGTAAAGGGCTGGTCTACGACATAGAGCCCAGGAGCAAACCGATCGCGTACACAAAGACCGAGCGATTCAAGAACCTCGGGATGTACGGCGAATCCGAAGACATCACCGGAGGCATGGGTATCGCCGGCATCGCCGAATTTGAGAAGTTCATAAACGCCGGAGGCCTGCTCGTTACGCTTGGCACTGCGAGTTTCTTCCCGCCGGAGTTTGGGCTCACAAGAACGATCGACGCCGGCAGGACGTCTTCGCAGTTTTACGGACCGGGACCAATCGTCGAGGCCGAGATCCTTCAGTCGACGCATCCGATCTTCTATGGTTACTCGCAAAAGACTGTTCCGGTGCGTTACGCAAACGGACCTTTGCTCCAAGTGCCCGACCGCGATCGCGGCAGTCAGGTGTTGATGAGATTTCCAGGCGGTGACAGGTCCGTGCTGAGCGGGCTGATGAAGGGCGCGACCGAGATTCGCAACCGGCCCGCGATTGTCGACGTGCCGGTAGGCCGCGGGCGCGTGCTGCTGTTCTCGACGAACCCGTGCTATCGATGGCAGAACTTCGGTGAGTTCAACATGCTTTTCAACGCGGTGTTGAATTTCAACGACATCAAGACCATGCAAAAGAAGTCCGACCAGAGCGCGGACGGCCAAGACAAGTAGTGGATAACCAAATGCCCTTAGCGCTCTTCACGGACCAAATCGACTTCTGTTTTTCTGAGACGAATTCTCAGCACATTCTCTCCGTTGTCTGCTTGAACTCGGCACAATGATAGGTCGGGAAGGCTGGCTTGCCCCCGCGGTCTTCCTTGCAACTAATAAGGCGGGGGCAAGCCACCCTTCCCGACCTGAGATTCCCATGATGGTTCCTGTCATTCGCGTTGCGTCTCCACACGAGCGTCCTGTTCCTCGTCGAATCTCAGAAGCGACGGCGGAAATTCGGTTGCGGATCGCAAGACGCAAAGGCTCATCAAGAAATCCGTCGCAAGAGATTTCTAACCTGCCGTTCTACTATCGCGGTTAAGTAATTGCCGAGCAGCCCGTAAAAGAAGTCCCCCAAAAAAGAGCGTCATTAGAATACGTGCGCTGGCGAAGAGTCAAAACGCACGAACAAAAAAGATCGTGACCGGAGGTGTGCCCAATGAGATTCCTGAAAGAGAACAAATGGTCGAGAACTGCCTTAGTATTGAGTTGCGTTGCGATGGCAACCCTGTTGCTGACGGTCGCCCCCCGCGACGAAGTGTTCGCCGATGATAACGAGCTCGCCGCGGTTTATCGCAACGGCTCGCTTGAAGTGATCGTGCCTAATAGCGGCGGCGTGGTTTCAAATCACGCTTTCAACCTCGAGATAATCGATGCAAACGACAAATTGATCGCGAAGGCTGTGAGGTACGCTTCGTCGGATCGAGCTTCCAGAGTCACCGTTCCGCTTGATCGCAGCGTCGCTCTGGAAGACCTCGCGTGGGACCGGTTGAAAATCAACGCCGGCGATTCTTCAAAGATCGTTTCGCTCTCGGAGATCCTCCGCGTGCCGGTGGTGCGCCTCTTTGCTCAGCGCGCTTATGCGGCAGGCTCAACTGCATCGGTACGAATTATTACCGCCGACTCAAAGGCCGGCAATCCACTGCGCAACAGCAGCGTCAAGATCGAGCTTGTGGAAGGCGATCGCTCGACTACTCTCTTCACTGGTCGCACCGATTCGCTCGGCACTGCTCAGGTGGCATTCGCTCTGCCTGCCGAAAGCTACGGCTCGCGACAGTTGCGCGTTACCGCCGACACCGTGCTTGGCATCGTGACCGCGAACCAGCCAATTCAACTCGAACGCCGCGATCGAATCCTGCTCACGACCGACAAGCCCTTGTATCAGCCGGGACAGACGATTCATCTTCGCGCCCTTGCGCTGGATGGTCCGAGTCGCGCGGCCGAGAGTGATAAGCCGATCACACTCGAAGTCGAAGACGGCAAAGGAAACAAGGTCTTCAAGAAGCACGATCGCACCGATCGATTTGGCATCGCTTCGGCGGACTTCGAGCTTGCCGATGAAGTGAACTTCGGCGCTTATCACATTCGCGCGATACTCGGCGAAGCCGAAGCCGCGTCGACTCAGGAGAAGACAGTCACCGTTGATCGTTATGTTCTCCCGAAGTTCAAGGTAGAAGTCGAGCTGTCGGGTGACGCCGCGAAGCAACAGTCGAGCTATTACTCGCCGGGCGAGACGGTCAAAGGAACGATCAAGGCTCATTATCTTTTTGGTAAGCCGCTTGCGAATGCAGACGTCTCTGTGAAGCTTACTACGTTTGACGTTCAGTCGGTTGAGCTTGGACAGGTGAACGGCAAGACCGACGCAGAGGGGCGCTTTCAGTTCTCTCAGAAGCTGCCCGATTTCTTTGCGGGCCGTTCCACACAACAGGGCAGCGCTCCGGTTTCGATTGCGGTCGAGGTCAAGGACACTGCCGCGCACAGCGAAACAAAGTCGCGCAACATCGTTGTAGCAAAAACTCCAATTCTCATTATGGCCATTCCAGAGAGCGGGCGTCTTCTGCCGGGTCTAGAGAACCGTGTCTACATATTGACGTCTTATCCTGATGGGTCTCCGGCGCAGACTACCATCACCGGCAACGTCAGCCCCTCACAAATTCAAACAGACGCGAGCGGAGTCGCCACCGTTTCGATGCGTCCAACAAAAGACACGGTGACGTTGAGCCTGAAGGCCATCGACGCCAGGGGTAGAGCCGCACAGGCGGACCTTAAGCTCGAGAACGCGAGCGGCGCTCAGAGTCTCATGCTGCGGACGAATCAGGCCGTCTACAAAATCGGTGACAGAGTCCGCGTCGAAACCTTTTCGACTAAACAGCGCGGCGCGGTCTACGTTGACGTTGTAAAAGACGGACAAACGCTTGTCACTCGAGCGCTTGAAATATCCGGCGGGCGCGGAGACCTTTCGCTTGATCTGACGCCGGCCATATTCGGGACCGTCGAGATTCGCGCCTATCAAATAACGTCGGACGCCGACCCGATTTCAGATCGGCGGTTGATCTACGTTGATCCGGCTGACGATTTGAAAGTGGAAGTGTCTTCCGAACAGGAGAAAGTCTTCATGTATCTCGAAAAGGAACTGCTGACTCCGCGCTACGAAGTGCATCAGTTCTCGTTCGACAAAGTTCTGCTCGACGACTTTGAAGGCGAGAAGCCGTTAGCGCAGCGCGAGCGCGCGGCTCAACTGCTGTTAGCGGCGGCAGGCGCGCTGCACGACAAAGACGTCCGAGCGGAATTTGGCCGTGAAGGAATCGAAGCCAAACGCGCGCAATATGCGTCGGTCTACCTGCAGCGCCTCTACGAGAAGGCGCAGCCGCTGGTCAGCGCGATGACCACCTACTACGCGAGCAACGCTACTTCGCCCGAAGGCTTCAATCGCGATCTCCAATCTTTTGCCGCAAAGGGAAAGACCGAGGCCATTATGCTCGCAGATCCCTGGGGCAACGCGCTTGTCGGAGACGGGCGGTTCGACGGGAACGAATACGCTTATCTGACACTGCGCTCGATGGGTCCGGACGGCCGAGACAAGACTGCTGATGACATCGCGGTCGGACTTTACGCGCAGCGAAGGCCAGATACCCAGCGTTACGGACCGTTTAAAGGCAAAGCATCAGTTCAGGACGACGCGATTGCGGGTGGGCGAGTCGCGATCGAGGGAGTTGTCAAAGACAAAACCGGCGCTGCTGTTGGGCGCGTGAGAATAGCTGCCCGGCGAGTTTCAAACGGCGCTACGATCTGGGTATATACAGACTCGCAGGGCCACTTCGTTATTCCAAATCTCGCCCCGGGAAACTATCACGTGATCCTCGAGAGCGATTCGTTCCAATCGACGATCTATCGAACGCTCGCTCTGGAGCCCGGGTCCCGCGGCACCGTCGAGGCGGTTCTTCAGCCGCGCGGAGCCGCGCCCGTCACGCTCAGTCTCTACGGGCGCTATGCCAAAGGCGATATGGCTATGGCCGCACCGATGGAGATGGATAGAGAGCGAAGAAAAGATATGGCGGGGCAGAGAGCAGTCGGAGGCGTCGCAAACAAGGCGGCCATGCCGATGGGAAAACCAGAGTCGGTAATGATCGTCGCCGAAAATGCGCAAGTCGGCCGGGATGGAATCGCAGACCGAGACGAAAAGGAAGCCGGGGGCGTGGAACCTCGAGTGCGAAGCTTCTTCCCGGAAACGCTGTACACCAATCCTTCGCTGATCACCGACGGGCAGGGCCGCGCGTCGATTCACGTTCCAATGGCCGACTCAATCACGACTTGGCGAGTGACTTCGTTGGCATCAACCGCGCGAGGCGCGCTGGGCTCGGCGACGACTCCGATTCGAGTGTTCCAGGACTTCTTCGTCGATCTCGATCTCCCGGTCTCGCTCACCGAGGGCGACGTAGTTTCGGTGCCGGTAGCGGTCTACAACTATCTGCCAAAAGCGCAACGAGTCTCGCTCGAGTTGAGACAGGATCCGTGGTTCGCGCTCGACGGCGATAACGCTGTCAAACAAGTCGACGTGGCTGCCGGCGAAGTTACATCGGCGTCTTTCCGGGTCAAAGCCGCAAAGATAGGACAGCAGCAGCTGCAAGTGACCGCGAAGCTCATTGACGCGCCCGCCAATCAACCGGGCGATGCAATAGCTCGCTCGGTCAACGTGCTGCCAAACGGCGAAGAGAAAGCCGTCGTCATCAATGAACGGCTCGAGGGAGCAGTCACGAAAGACGTCGTGATTCCCGCGGGTGCAATTGCCGACGCGTCGAAGATATTCGTCAAGCTCTATCCCGGAGCGCTCTCGCAAGTTGTCGAAGGGCTCGACTCGATATTGCAGATGCCGGGCGGTTGCTTCGAGCAGACTTCGTCGTCCACTTATCCTGACATCCTGGTGATGGATTATCTGAAGACCAGCAAAAAGATCACGCCCGAGATCCAGGCGAAGGCCGAAGGTTTTATCTCTCTCGGTTATCAGCGTCTCGTAACTTTCGAAGTTCCGGGAGGCGGGTTCTCGTGGTTCGGCCAGGCGCCGGCTAACAAGATCCTCACCGCGTACGGCTTGATGGAGTTCTCCGACATGTCGCGCATTCACGAAGTAGACCCGCGCTTGATCGAACGCACTCAAGCCTGGCTCGCGTCGCAGCAACAACCCGACGGCAGCTTCAAACCGGACACCTACTTCATCAACGAAGGCGCGACGACTCGTTATAACAGCGATGTAGTGCGCATCACCGCTTATATCGGGTGGGCTCTTGCGACGACGGGCTACAAGGGCGAAGCGGCCGACAAAGCAAAGCAATTTGTAGCCGCGCACGTAACCGGCAAGGAAGACGCTTACACGCTGGCGGTGATCGCGAATTTCGCCGCTGACTATGGCAAGGACAAAGCGTGGACCGAGTCGGCTATCAACACTCTCGCGGCGCGTGCTAACGAGGGACCGAAGACAGCTTTCTGGAAACAGGAAGGCGAGACCCCGACGTCGGCGCGAAATGACTCCGCTGATCTTGAGACGACGGCGCTGGCTGCGCAGGCCATGCTCAAGAGCGGGCAGAAGGGTACGCTGGCGAAGAAAGCGCTCGACTATCTAACGGAGAAGAAGGACGCTTTCGGAAACTGGCAGAGCACGCAGGCGACGATTCTTTCTCTCAAGGCATTCCTGTTGTCTTTCACGAAAGGAACCAACTCCGACACCTCGGGAACGGTGGTCGTTTCCGTTGACGGTAAAGCGGTCGACCGTGTGCAGATCACCAAAGACAACAACGATCTGTTGCATCTCGTCGATCTCAAAGCTTACACGCACGAAGGCGCGCATCAAGTCGGCCTGTCGTTCGCGGGCAAGGGCAGCATGCAATACCAGATAGTCGGGCGTTACTACGTGCCCTGGGTGAAGCGAGCGCCGGCCGCCGATCCTCTATCGATCGATGTCAGCTACGACCGCACGACGCTTGCTCAGAACGAAACGGCAACCGCGAAGGTGCGAGTAACAAATAACACCCCGGCGACCGCCAAGATGATAATGGTCGATCTGGGCATTCCGCCTGGCTTCGAACCTTCGGGCGAAGACTTCGCTGCTCTCTTGGATGAATCTCGAAACAAGAACGGCGGCAAGTTGGAGAAGTATACGATCACCGCGAAGCAGGTGATTTTGTACTTCGACGGCTTGAACGCGCGTCAGAGATTAGACTTCTCGTTCAAGCTAAGAGCGAAGTTCCCGGTACGCGCCCAGGCGTTTTCATCGCGGGTGTATGAGTACTACAACCCGACGGTTGAGAATAAGACCAAGCCGGTTGAGATGACGGTTGTGGCGAAGTAGAAAGAACATTCAGCCGCAGAGGGGAGCAGAGGACGCAGAGGTAGCGCAGAGATTCGAGTCTCTGCATCGCCGCTGCGTCCTTTGTGCTTTTGCGAGCTTTGGTGTCCTTGGCGAGCTTTGCGTGAAGGAATGGATACATTAAGCGCAAAGCTCGCTAAGGACCACAAAGCCCGCCAAGGACCAGCGATACTCAGATTAAGGCACCGCCGGTTATCTCAAGCCCTATGGCGCGAACCGGCGAGATTTACTAACATTGTACAAGGTCCGCTACCACGGACTCCGCATGTGTGACGCTTCCGTTGCGGGCAGATATCATTAGCCCGATCCTCATCGGGAGAAAATCGAACCGCAACACAAATAATCTGAAGTTGAAAAGGATGTATGACTCTTCAACTGAACAGAAAAGCCTGGTCGTGGCTATGACTTTGCTTCGACCAACGCAATCACGAAAGCTCCCAAGGAGGATGTTTGAATGAAATCTTATCGATTCGAAGTTGTTCGTTCTGTGATGTTCGTCCTAATGGTGCTGATATTCAGCTCTCCATCGGGGCTGGCACAGGCCACTCAATCAAATAGTCAGTCGCAGGATACAGGCGTCAGGCCTGGTAATCGCGTCGTCCCAAGCGGGCAGAAACTGACAGTCAAAGGAATAATCATCCGCCGCGACGCAGATACATTCAGCATCGCTGATGATGTGAACAACGAAACCGTGGTTCTATTGACCGATCGCACGAGCGTCAAATCCAAAGGCGGTTTCTTCCGTTTTGGCAAAGACTACGACGTTACAAGCTTGCTTCGCGGGTTGAGAGTCGAGGTCGATGGGCGCGGCAATCAAAACGGCCAGTTGGTCGCTGATAAGGTGCGTTTCGATTCCGGCGACCTGAAAACCGCGAAGGTAGTTGACTCGAGAGTGGCGCCGGTGGAAGAAGCCAATAAGCGCCTCTCCGGGCAGGTCGAGGAAGCGGGCGAAATCTCGAAGCTGGCAAGAGACGAAGCGGGCAAGGCTAACGAGAGGATTTCGGCGCTCGATGATTACAACGTGCAGGATTCCATATCGGTCCTGTTCAAGGTCAACAGCGCGATCATCTCGCCCGACGATAAACACGCGCTTGATGAGCTTGCTAACAAAGCGATGTCGACCAAGGGCTACGTCATCGAGATTGCGGGCTTTGCCGATTCGACCGGCAACACCGCTCGCAACCGCGCCTTGAGCCAACAACGCGCCGACTCAGTCGTGCGTTACCTGCAGGAGAATCACGAGATTCCGCTGCGCCGAATGATCACGCCATTCGGCTACGGGGATTTGCGCCCGGTCGCCGACAACGGCTCCGCCGAAGGGCGCCGTCAGAACCGCCGGGTGGAAGTGAAGATCCTTGTGAGCAAGGGAATGACACGGTCGGGGGAATAAACACGGTTGACGCCGCGCTTGGTAGGATGGTTCGTAGTACCGCCTTCAGGCGGAAGTTTGTAATTCACAATGAGGTGACCCGATTACAAACTTCCGCCTGTTGGCGCTGCTACAAACTCGAAGCCCCGTCCTGCTGCTCGACAATGACTGAATATCGAATAGACCTGCCTCCTGGTTTCGGCAGCATATGCTAAAGCTGCTTCCTGCCGAATTCGTTCTCTTCATTTTCCTTGAATCGGGCTTTCCGCAGGCGTAAGATTCCACTGTCAAAGCCGATTCCTGGGCGGCTGCGAAGGCGACCGGTTAGATCCTAAACATTTCGTTGACAAAAAGACTCGAGAGCTAATCCCCTAAAAGCGCAGACGCGCTTCCTCTCGACAATCGGCAGGAATAGCGACCTGCGAGACTCAACGACGCGGCGAACCGATAACAGGAGGCAACCGACATGTCCGAAGGGCAAGTTCGTGGCGAGCAGGTATGGTGCCCTCGATGCAGCGAATATGTTCAACTAATCAAAGTTGCGAATGCGGCTAAGCTTTTGCAGGTAGGTAAACGAACCATTTATCGCTATATCGAGTAGGGTCTTGTCTACTCAATACGGAGTATTGGTAACACGTATCGCGTCTGCAGTAATTGTTTGTTTCGCCACAGTCCGTAAGGTCGGCCACGCTGTTCAGTAAAGAAAATGACATAACGCGACATCTGGTATTGACGTGACCTTGCCATTGGCGTACTGTCGGCCTGCTCGGAGGAGGATATTACAATGATCAAAAGCATTCTGATACGCCTGAGAAAGAATCTCCATTTCGTCACTATCGCTACCGTTCTTGGTTTCGTGGTCATCCTAGGTATAAGCGTAGCGTCTTCGAGCGATCCTCAGCAAACGTTGACGGACGTCGGTGTGGAAAACAAGACGAGTTCGTTCGAGGTTAGTCATATACAAAGAACCAACCGGTCTGTGCACTTATCTCTACTCAATAATGGCAAGAAGAACATAACTGCGTTTGCAGTTTCAAGGGGGAACACTACTATCAGGGTGGATCTCACTTTCAACGATTCCCCAGTTGCTCCGGGCGCAGTCTATGAGTTTGATTTTCCAATGCAGACCCAATCAGGTAATTCGCCGCCGTCCAACTCAATCGAGCCAGCCATACTCGTTCAAGCTGCGGTATTCGACGACAGATCCTTCGATGGTGATCCCAAGATTGCCGGGGAATTCGCGGAGGCAAGGAGAGCTCAGAAGAAACAACTAACGAATATCACCTCTCTGATAGAGAGCGCTATAAAGTCGACCAGTCCGAAAACCGCGCTAACTCTTCAAAGACTCAAAGAGCAGATTGCGTCCTTGTCTGATGGATCGAATGACTCTCTTTCGATGACAACGCGATCGGAACTTTCGGGCGAGAAAGAAATGGCAATCAGAGAAGTGCAGAAGATCGAACAATCTTCCCAGCCGAAAGACGAGGCCTCAATACTAAACGCGTTACTCAGAATGAAGGAAGACTACAAGGAATTGGCAGCCAAGCTCTAGTTCTACACACCGCCGTCTCGGTTAGACTCTCTTTACTCTTTCTAAGAGCGAGAGCATCGCGAGACTCAGGATTTCCTCTCAGGTAGTTGATCTAAGGCAGGAGGGCAACGTGAAACTGAAACTAATGGTTTTCTTTTGGGGATTCGTCTGCGCGCCCGCGGTGCTCGCGACCGGTCTTTGCTCACCGTACTTCTACAGCATTGGCGACTCATTCGTCGGATGCGACATACTCCAGAAGACATCGACCTGGCGGATATTCTGGCCAGACCAAACCGATGAGACCGTTTATGCTTCGGGCGATGGAGTTTGCACAACTACACTGACTTGTTGCGATCCCAGTCCTCATGGGCTCGAGTGTTGGCCAGAGTTTCTAACACCAATGGGCTGCGATGGAAGCTGGTCGCAGATTGTTTATACCGGAAGAACGAAGAATGTATCTGATGCATGCGTTCCTGGGTGCAACAGCATTAATAAGACAGTCTGCAAGAGAGGCACTCAAATCGTCTATAGTGTGTATCACATATGTCCGTGACCTCATAAAGCTTCATCTTCTCTGGTATAAATGCTGTCGCGACTGTCGTCGGCAATGACGCCTTTGACTGAATGATTCGCGACCCAGTCACGCCAGAGCGTCGCTCTCGCGGCCGGGCTTAACACCTTCCCCGCTTGTTCATCGCTTTCGTCAGGTAGGAGACGCCTGAGGTATTCATCGACCGAGAGGCCTCGCATTTTGGCTTGGGCAGCAATCTTTTCGGCTGTTTCGGGTTTGACATCTTCAAGGATTGCGCTCATCTGCCTTACACCTCTTTTAGGTTAACCAGTCGTCTCAAAAGCATTTTTCCTGCGCTAGTGAGATATGTCAAACGCCGTCTCCGTCGGGTTCAGTCTGATTTCTAGCTTAAAGTTGACACATCGGTTCCATCTGCTATGCTCCGAAATGAGGGGCATCATGTCATTCATCAGAGTCAACCCAAAAGGACAAGTCACCATCCCATCGTCGCTCCGCGAGCGGGCTAAGTTGAACCCGGGTGATCTGGTCGAGGCGAAGTTGGTAAAAGGTAAGATCACCCTGACACCTGCGAGTCTCATTGATCGTCACATTGATGAGAGCGTACGACAGATCGAGAAAGGCCAATTCTATGGCCCGTTCGATACCGCCGAAGAGATGATCGAATCACTCCATCGACAGAGTCGCACAACCAGGAGGCCAGCAGGCCAGCCAAGCGACCTGCTAAGAAATGAAACTGCTCTTCTCGCCACGCTTCCTGAAGCAGTATCGCGATGCGCCGCTTCGGGTGCAGAAGGCATTCGATAAGCAGGCTAGACTCCTCGTTCAGGACCTCAGGCATCCCAGGTTTGCACTCCAAGAAGTACGACGAAGCCAGAGACATCTGGCAGGCTCGAGTAACTCGCGACTGGCGGTTCTACTTCACTATTGAAGGGGATGCCATCAAAACGCCTAGCAGGAAAACACTAGAAAAACGATAAGGAGGTTCCTCGACAATGGCTCTTAGTTCAGAACAACTCGCAGTAGTTGGCACGCTTGCGGGCGTGCTCATCGCGTCCCTGTTTGGGGCGTTCAACAACTGGGTAAACAAGCGCGCGGAGGAACGAAAGTACTTCATAGACGTTGTGATCAAGGCCGGAGTTGAGAACTGGAAACATGTCTCCGAGAGACAGCTGGCCCTCTACGAAAAGGGACACGATGTGACAATCTATTCATTGGAACTTTTCATCCTGCATCTGGCAAAAGCATGCGAGGTGTATTTTGATCCCACTGTGTCAGAAGACAATGTTGAACGGAGACTTGCCAAAGCCGACCGCATTTTCGATTTAGTGGAGAAATACAGGGAAAAACAAAACCAAGATAACCAAGATACGAAAGCGACGCCCTAATGGGAGTGGGATTTCAGTCTGCCGACGTAGTGCTTGATAGCGAGGGACATTGAAACCCCAATCTTATGAAGTACGCAATCAACAATTCAATGAAATCAAATGCAAATCGAGTCATCATCGCTCCCAACCGCGAGCGGGGTTGGTCGCGTCGAGCGGGAAGGTGCGATAGAATCCCGTACCATATGAAAAAGCCGCTGGCCATCGAGCCCGAACGGAATGACGATCTCCCCTGCCAGACGGAACAGCCTTTAGAAATAATGAAAGCGCTCAAGGCGTCTATCGTGCGGTCGCCGGCTCCCGAAGAGCGTAGTTACCAACGGTCCGGGCTCGAGTTCAGTCACACCATAGAGGTGCCCCTAGATGATTCGCTTAAGAAAATCCAGACAGACGTTCTTGAGTTACAGCGCGGAGGCGAGACTGAGTTACAGCGGGGAGGCGAGACAGGGATCGGAACCGGTGCAATCGGAGCAAGGATCCTGATCATCAGCGACAGGCCAAAACCGGATGAAGTGAAAGACGGCTTCATTTTCCAGGGACGGATTAGTGAACTATTTTCCACGGTCTTGACTCGTATTGATCAGGCTGACTGCTATTCCTGTTATGCCATCAAGCACGAATGCTCTCCAAGGCGTACACTGCTCGAACATCTACGCGACGTACCACTCGATGCCTGGAAGTACATGGAGGAGTTCGAATTTGGGGAATCGTTGTCAGAGCGTGATTACAAGCCAGAAGACTTAGAAGGCTACAGATCAATACTGCTGCGTGAGGTACTTGTCGTCCGGCCACTAGTAATTATCGCTCTGGGCGGGATTGCTGCCAAGATACTGCTTGATACCGACGATCTTGTTGCGGACCTGCGAAATAGAATACACACCCTTCGGATCAACAAAGCGGAGTTCTCCGTCTTAGTGACTTTCGACCTTGAATACCTGCATTTCTTAACGGAGCACTTTGTTGACTTCAAAGAAGACCTCGACCTACTCAAGATACTTCTAAGCCACATCTGTGATTGAAAGTTCCTCAACTTCGATCGCGCCGATCAAATGAGTCGACCGAAATTCTCCGAAGTAACAAGAGTATGCTTACTCGTAATACCTCAGCTTGCCTCCACTGACTGAAATCACCTTGCCCATGCGTTTTCGCTTAGCGCGCCACTCCGGCAGGTTTAGGATTGCCCGCAAACTACCTGGGATTTCGCGAGCCCGCTCTCGGCGCAAATTGAAACAGATAATACAATAACTGCGATGAGCCTCCACCTTTCGCCAAAAATCATCGTAGTTGATTGTAATGAAAGTCGGTTCTTTGAGCTCTTGCAGTAAGGCGGGGATGCTGTCGTCTTTAATGATATGGTGAGGACGGAGAGAACCAAGCACAACCACGCTACCAGCGTACCATTTTTCAATCTCGTTCTTGAGATATGGTGCTGACAACTGATCGTCCAGCACAATCATGCATAGCTCTCTTCGTAGTCGTAACGCTCAGAGAGTGCGATGGCTTCATCGACTGCAGCGACCGGAATCTTGTAATGACGTGAGATGTCCGAGGGCGTGTCGCCGGACCGCAAACTGCCGATGACGTGACGGGCATCAATCCGCGTGTACTTGATTGAGGGTCGTCCTCCACATACACCGGGTGCCGCTACGACGTACTGGCCCAGAGGGTAATACTCGTACGGGTCACCGCCGTACTCCTCTCTCACCAGCTCCATTTTGAGTGTCCGGTTTCCAGGTTTGGGTAATCTGGCTGCCACTATGATACCCCCTTTTGACGAGAGTTTAGCACACACGCGATGCGCCGGGGCGAATGTTCAAAGGCGACTCACTGTTTATGAAAGTACGTCGTCCCGTTGTTTGCAGAACCCTGTGTTTTTCATCAGCCTCGTTCTTTGAAATGCTCGCGCGCTTTGTGATATACGAACCGAGCAGTTGGACGACCTAAGTTCGACTGCAAGTTAACCTCACTACGAAATCACACCAGTGGAGATTCCGACACGATTCAACCCGTCTCATGTGGAGGTCCTTATGAAAAGACTCATCCTCGTTCTCATGATCGCCGCAGTAACACCAGTGGCCGTTCACAGCGCCGCGCCGGAGACTAATGAGGCCGCGCTGCTCGCGAACCTCAAGTGGCGGTCGATCGGGCCCGCTAACATGGGCGGGCGCACTACAGCCATCGAAGGCGTGGCGGGTGATCCGTACACCTTCTACATCGGCGGCGCGGACGGAGGAATCTTCAAGACCACTAACGGCGGGACGACCTTCAAACCGATCTTCGATAATCAAGCCTTCCTGTCGATCGGAGCCATCACCGTAGCGCCTTCTGATCCTAACGTAATCTGGGTGGGCACCGGCGAAGGTGATCCCCGTAACACCGCTTCGTTTGGAGACGGGGTCTATCGATCTACCGACGCGGGCGATACGTGGAAGCACCTGGGACTCAACCAGACTGAACGAATCAAGCGAATCAAAGTCGATCCTCGAGATCCGGACGTCGCTTACGTCGCGGCGCTCGGGCGAGCGTGGGGACCCAGCGAAGAACGCGGAGTGTTCAAGACGACCGATGGCGGAAAGACCTGGACGAAGTCGCTGTTCATCGATAAGGACACCGGCTGCGGTGACATCGACATCGATCCGCAGAACCCGCGAATCCTCTACGCCGGGATGTACACGTTTCGCCGCAAACCATGGCGTTTCGATTCCGGCGGGGGCCAGACTGCGCTCTACAAATCACTCGACAGCGGAGCGACATGGAAAAAACTGACCAACGGTCTTCCAAAGACTGCGATGGATCGAATAGGAATCGCAATCGCTCGCAATAATCCGATGACCGTCTATATGATCACCGAGACCAAGACCGAAGGGAACCTGTTTCGCTCAGATGACCGCGGTGAATCCTGGCGCATGGTTCACAACGATCCGAACATCAACTTCCGTCCTTTCTATTACAGCGACATCCGCGTCGATCCGAATGATCCCGAACGAATCTACTCTCTCGGTGGCGGTCTGTCTGTCTCACGCGATGGCGGAAGGACCTTCGCAAGAATAGCGAATAGCGTGCACGGCGATCATCAAGGGTTGTGGATCGACCCGATGAACTCGAATCGCGTCCTGAACAGCAGCGACGGCGGATATCAGATTTCGAATGACAAGGGCGTGACGTTTGAAGTGATCAACAATGTTTCGTTTGCCCAGTACTATCACATAACCTACGACATGCGTCAGCCTTACTATTTGTATGGAGGCTTACAGGACAACGGCAACTGGGTTGGTCCGAGCGCGACGCTCTATCGCGAAGGCATTCGCAAAGACGATTGGTTCACGGTGAGCGGCGGCGACGGATTCTTCGTAGTGCCCGACATCAGCTCGCCTAACATCGTTTATTCCGACTCACAGGGCGGGACTATCAGCGTGACCGACACCAACAGCGGTAACACGCGCAGCATTCATCCCTATCCGAAAGAGGTCGGCTCGAGCGGCAATGCGATCGCCGGTTACAAGTACCGCTTCAACTGGAACCCGCCTATCGTAGCCTCGCCGCACGATCCGAAGACCGTGTACTTCGGCGGAAACGTGCTATTCAAGACTACGAACTACGGGCACTCGTGGCAGGAGATCAGCCCCGACCTGACGACTAACGATAAGAGCAAGCAGCAATCTTCGGGCGGACCGGTCGTTGTAGACAACACTGCTGCCGAGTTTCACTGCACGATTCTCGCAATCGCGGAATCGCCGGTTAAGGCTGGAGTGATCTGGATCGGAACCGACGACGGCAACGTGCAGGTGACTCAGGACGGCGGCAAGAGTTGGAAGAACGTAGTCGGCAACATCAAAGGCTTGCCCGCAAATTCGTGGGTGCCAAACATCGACGCCTCGCACTTCGATGCGGGCACGGCTTACGTTGCGTTTGACCGGCACCAGGACGACGACTTCGGACCCTGGGCGTTCAAGACTACCGACTACGGTCAGACGTGGGCTGCCGTAAAAGGCGACCTCCCGGCGAAGGGTTATGTGCACGTTGTCCGCGAAGACCCGAAGGTCAAGACCCTGCTTTACTGCGGCACGGAGCTTGGAGTTTTTGCTTCATGGGATGGCGGGAGTCACTGGAGCTCAATTCGCAATAATGTTCCCGCTGTGGCGGTGAGAGACATAGTCGTTCATCCGCGCGACAACGACTTGATCATCGCAACGCACGGACGCGGCGTATACATTCTCGATAACGCGACTGCGCTTCAGGAATTAGCGAGTGCAAAAGCAAACGACGTGTTTCTGTTCGACGTTCGACAGGCGACGCGCTATCAGATGTGGGGAAAGGATTCGAACCTCGGGCAAAAGGTTTATGCGGCGCAGAACCCGCCGCAGGGCGCCTTCATAGATTACTACCTCAAAACGGATGTAAGTGGACCGATTGTGATCACGGTTGCAGACAAGTCCGGCAAGACTATTCGCACTATTCGAAGCATGGCTAACAAGGCCGGTGTTAACCGCGCGGTGTGGGATCTTCGTTACGATCCCCCGGCTCCGGCTCCCGGCTCGGGACCTGGGAGCGGTGCCGGTTTTGGAAGAGGAGGCGGCGGGCAAGGAGCTGGAGGCGGGCAAGGCCGTGCGGGAGGGGCTCAAGCCGCAACGGCTGGGGTTGGGCAGGCTAGCGCTGCGGGTCCGCCGGCTGCGCAAGCCGCGCCGGGTTCGGCTGATCAGCCATCATTCGAAGAACTCGCTGCCCGGTTCGGATTCGGCGGCGGACCGGTAGTCGTGCCCGGCGAATACACGATCACGCTCAGGGCCGGAGCCAGGCAACTGAGCAAGGCCGTGCGGGTCGGGATCGATCCTCGGGTGAAGATTACGGACGCGGATCTGGCGGCTCAGTTGGACGCA